>Ga0247814_10000166_pt1 | contig 63128 bp, 59 predicted proteins | sample UWRJL179409R1_FD_179947 | JGI IMG/M metagenome (GOLD analysis project Ga0247814, IMG submission 179947) | Plant litter microbial communities from Arlington Agricultural Research Station in Wisconsin, United States - UWRJ-L179-409R-1 | ecosystem: Environmental > Terrestrial > Plant litter >... | reverse complement strand
CGAATCGTCATATGCCATCGGTTTTCCGGATACAATCACGCTGTGTAGTAATTCACTTCCATACAACCTTCATGCATCGGCCACGGGTGGCTTGAATAATCATCAGTGGAGCACCGGTTCCAATTCCAGCAACATTATAATACAAACGGCCGGTACGTACAGCCTAACGGCAAATTCCATATGCGGCACGGTACGCGATACCACACATATTGTGATATTACCCCAGCCGGCCACGATACTGCCGGCAGATCAAAGTTTTTGCAGTGGGGAAACGTCCCTGGTTCTCCATGGTCAACAAAATGCCGTAAACACTTGGAGTACGGGTGTGGTGGCAGATTCAATCATCGTTAACCAAACGGGCACTTATTCCATCAGTTCGGTAGGCCAGAATGGTTGTGTTACGGTAGATAATATCAATGTTTCTTTCAGCAATTTGTACTTAAACGAAATCAACGATACACTGATTTGCCCGGGAGAAACCTTAATCATTACGCCCCAAACCAATGCCACCACGGTCTTTTCGGCGGGCGGACCATTAACCGGACCACTCATTATAACAGAAAGTGACACGGGAAATTATTTCCTATATGTGATTGAAGGTACTTGTATAAAGTTTACCAGTTTCCACGTGGGCTTGGGTGGCGCTACCGGAAACGGGCATATATTGCCGGATTCAACGATGGCATGCTCCGCGCAATTGCCCATCCAGCTCAATGCGGGTAATGCCCCACTGACGTCATACTTATGGAATACGAACGAAACTACGTCGTCTATATGGGTAAGTACGCCAGGTTGGTATAGCGTAAGCGCAAATAGTGGCTGTAGCCAAAATAGTGACAGTACATATTTGCGGATTTTACTATCGCCTACAGTTTCATTACCTTTTGATTCCGTGGCCGTTTGCCCGGATGAATTCGTACAATTGACGGCTAATGCACAATACAATAACTTGTGGAGCACGGGAAGTACAGCTAATTCCATCAACGTTTCATCATCCGGAACGTATTGGTTGCAATCATCAATCGCAGGCTGTACGGCAAGCGATACGGTAGAAGTAATTGCCTCCCCGTTGGCTCTTGAAACCATTGGAAATACTGGCTTCTGCGAGGATGAAAACGTAACTTTGGAAGCAGTTTCCAATGCCGATTCATTTCTGTGGAGCACGGGACAAACCTCATCCGAGATTACGATAAACCAACCCGGTAACTATTGGGTAACTGCCACGTTGGACGATTGTGGGCTGACCGAATCGTTTACCGTAACCGAATGGCCCATCCCGATATTTAGCCTCGGAAACGATATTGTGGTGCCGAGCGGCCCGGTAACCATCGGCGTAAACAATGTTTTTGCCTCATACACATGGAATGTATCAGGAAATACATCCAACAGTTTAACGGTAAACTCCGGAGGGCTCTACATACTCACCGTAACCAATGCGCAGGGCTGTTCTTATACCGACAGCATCCGCGTACACATTACGGCCGGCATGCCTGACGAAGACGGAAGCAACGTTTACCTGAAAGTACCGCAGATACTTTCCTTGTCTCAAGGCCCGTTGATGGCCGACTACAAGGGAATAAAAGTAAATGACGTTACGGTATACGACGCCACGGGAAAAATCATCAGCAAGAAAAACAACTTCCCTACGGTTTGGGACGGTACATCAAGCACCGGAAACGTGGCCACGGGTATGTATTATTACACGCTAAATGGTGTTACCGAGAGCGGAAAACCGTTTACTCAGCACGGCAAGGTGTTGTTATTCGACTAAGATAATCGCTGTTTCCTAACGAAATGGAACTTATTTCTCCCCCAGAAACGTAATCCTGGGGGAGAATCTGTTTAAACGAACCGTTTGATGGCCAACATCCACCGATGTGTACTGCGCTCATAATATATCCCTTACCGGTCTAAGCCGCTAAGTTTGGCTTCATCTATTCTATACTCGTCCCTTTCCGGATATGGTTGGGACGATTGCTGCGTTAATTGTGGTGAATTTTGTTTCTCAAATTAAAGGAGTAAAGCGTATGAACTATCCGAAAAAAGTTACCGTAGGAGATATTACCATCCGTGACGGTTTCCAGCACGAAGAAAAATACATATCGGCCGATGCGAAGGTGTGGTTGGCCGAAGAATTGATTCTGGCCGGATTTAGGCATATTGAGGTTTCCAACATGGGAAATCCGGTAGGAATGCCACAGTTTAAGGATGCCGACGAAGTATTCAAACGCATCCGCGGGAGCAAAAAAATATCGCATTTGATGCCCGAGGTTGCGCTTACCGCCGTTACCATCCGCGAAAAAGCCATTGAACGGGCCATCGAAGCCAAAAAAGAAGGTTGGGGTCCGGATCGTATTTTGGTGATGGTATCCACCAGCGAATCGCACCATCAGAAAAATTCGGGATTAAGATTGGACGAATATTGGAAAATGTGCGAAAAATATATTCCGCTTGCCCATGATGCCGGTTTGAAAGTGAACGGAACCGTCAGCACTATATGGGGTTGTCCGATTGAAGGACCCACGGATTTGAAAAAAGCGGTGGATTTTACCAAACGTTGGTTCGATATCGGCGCCAACGACATAGAACATGCCGACCACGACGGCTCGGCATCACCGGATCGCATCTACCGTTATTTCTCCATGATTCAGGACGAAGTAGGCAAAACCGACAAACACATCGTACACTTACACACCACGCGGGGTTGGGGAATGGCCAACGTATTGGCCGCACTGCAGGCCGGTATGACGAATTATGAAGCCACGTTGGGCGGAATCGGAGGCCAGCCGGCCAATTTTGTGGATGGCGTTCCGGTAGCCGGAACTGGCGCATACTATTACAAAGACCCAAACCTGGTAGGCTTGGTAAGTACCGAAGACATGTTGGTGATGATGGACGAGATGGGAATCGATACGGGAATCGATATTGATCGTTTGCTCGAAATTGGCAAGATGAACGAACGAATCGTAGGTAGAAATTTACGCTCGGAAAGTATTAAAACAGGCAGGATTCCGAAATCGTTGAGCGGTAGGATTTAAAATATAAGGGTTCTGTATAAAAAATGGCGTGTTATATTTTTATAACACGCCATTTTTACTTTGGTGAATTGATATTAAAACTTCTGGGCAAACTCTTCGGCAAAAGTAGCCAAGCGAACTTCCCCAGCTTCCGGTTTGTTTTGGTTGAAATCTTTGTTCAGCAATCCCGCACCCTGTGCTTCGCCCATTTCCACATAATTTTTGGCCACAGGTTTGGGCAAACCGGCTTGTAACATGCCTTGCAATGCCTGGTCGCTTTCAAATTGTACCCAAGCCAAATCGGGCTTACCGATGGCTTTTCCTAAAGCCGTCGCCACTGCCGATGCTTTCTGTAAATCGCTGTACACATAACGGAAGCTTTTGCCCTCAAATCCGGTTTCGATCTGTTTGGCTATTTCAGCGGCAATATCTTTCGGGTGAACCAAAATTACTTCAGTATCCGCGCCGAAATTTGAACCCGTAAAGCCAAGATTTTTGATCATCGGGATATCATTATAAAAATTGATGTAGAAGTATCCTGCCCGCAAATGTTTTATGTTTACGTTTTCTAATTCGTTTAAACTCTTTTCTACATCATACAAGCCTTTGATGGGTCCCGTTCCGTCCGGCAAATCTGCACCTATGCTGCTGAGGTTCACTACATTTTTCACACCGGCACTTCGGATGGCTTCGGCATAATTTCTGCCCACACCGGCAGAAAATGCCCGTTGGTCGGCCGCGGCCCAGTTGTTTGGCGTCATGGTGTACACCACATCGGCTCCTTTAAATACGCTGCTTAAAAAAGCAACGTCCTCCACGGAACCAATGGCGGCTTTGGCTCCCAGCGCTTCTATCTCACTTTTTTTCCCTTCGCTGCTGCTGATTACAGTCACTACGTGACCCGCCTTTACCAATTTCTGCGTAAGCGGTTTGCTGATGTTCCCTAACGAACCTGTGATAATGATATACATGATATTTTTGTTTTAATATTTGACGAGACAAAAGTATATTTGCACATACTTTTATACAAGTACTTACCCGAAAGTATGTATCATGACAAAGATTAAGGAAGCATCTACACGAAACGAAAACAAGGAATTGGCGGCTAGTTGGTGTCCCGTGAGCCATGTAATGAATAAACTGGGCGGATATTGGAAGCCCATCATTTTATTCCAGTTGATTGAAGGGCCTAAGCGATACAATGAGTTACGCAAAGCCATTCCCACCATCACCGAAAAAATGCTCATCCAACACCTAAAGCAGTTACAGGAGGATAATTTGGTAAACAGGAAATCTGAACCCGTAGTGCCACCGCACGTTACGTATAGTCTCTCGGCCGCGGGAAGGGAATTGGAGCCGGTAATGGAAGCCATGGCGCTATGGGGAATCAACGACCGCAACAGGGGCGAAAAAAATTAGGCCGAAGTTCTACGTGAGCCGTGTTTACATTCGTCTTCCGTATAAAACTTGTATCTTGCGGCGATGGCAAAAATTCTATTGGTAGAAGACGAAACCAGCGTAGCCTCCTTCATCAACCGAGGTCTTACGGAAGAAGGGTACGAAGTGTCGTTGGCCTTTACCGGTGACGAAGGTTTACACATGGCCACATCCTTTGAATTCGATTTGCTCATCCTGGATATCATGCTTCCCGGAATCAATGGCTTAGAATTGTGTAAAACCATCCGCCGGAAGAATAATAAAACACCCATACTTTTTCTCACCGCTTTGGGAACCACCGAAAACGTGGTAAACGGCTTGGATACCGGCGCGGACGATTATCTGGTGAAGCCCTTCAAATTCATCGAGTTGTTGGCGCGGATACGTTCACTTCTTCGCCGGACCGAAAATATACAGCCCACAGAAGAAATACACGACGGCATGCTACGTTTTGCCGACTTGGTATTGGACGATTATTCCAAAACCGTAAAAAGAAACGGCCAACCCATCTCGCTTACCGCTACGGAATACCGCCTATTGATGGTATTGATGAAAAACGCACGCCGTGTGCTTTCCCGAATGGATATTTTGGAGCACGTATGGGATGTAAATTTTGAAATGGGAACCAACGTGGTGGATGTGTATGTGAATTATCTCCGCAAAAAAATAGACAAGAATTTTGACACCAAATTGATCCATACGGTCATCGGCATGGGTTATGTTTTAAAGGAAGGCGATGAAGACTAAAACCAAAATATCCATCTATTTTACGTTTCTGGCAATTGTCATACTGACGGTTTTTAGTGGTTCCGTATATTATTTTGCCATCCGTTATTCATTCGACGATTTTTATAAACGATTGGAAATACGTGCCGTAGTGGCAGCCAAAGCCCTGTTGGAAGAAGATGAAACTGATGCCTCCGTATTTGAGGACGTAAGGAAGGAACACTTGGAAAAACTTCCGAACGAACAGGAATATTTCATTCAGGTATCACCGGGCAAAAATTTTGAAAAAGAGGCCAAGGAACTCAATGTGCCGGTCACTTATTTTCAGGAAATACTAAGGGATAAGGCTGCCGATTACAGAAAATCGAATACGTTTTATGCGGGTATATTTTATGCGGATAATGAAGGCGATTATATTGTCATCGTTTCTGCGGTAAACAAATACAGTTCACAACATCTTTCGGATTTGCGTAAAATATTTGTGTTTGTATTGTTGTTCACCATCATTTTCGTGCTAAGCATTGCCGGTGTATTTACGCGTTATGTGTTTACGCCGGTAAAAAATATAACAAAAAAAGTAAGAGACATCAGTACCCGAAGTTTACACATGCGGTTATCACCGTTGAAGGGAAACGATGAGGTAAGTGAACTCACCAACACCTTCAACGATATGTTGGACCGGCTGGAAACTTCGTTTGAGACGCAAAACAACTTCATCAGCAATGCATCGCACGAATTGCGTACGCCGCTCACATCCATCATCGGCGAAACGGATTTGGCGCTCAGCAAGCCACGCACCTCAGAGGAATACATCCGCACGCTAAAAGCCATTTCCGTTGAGGCGGAAAGGTTGGATAATATTACCAAAAGCTTGTTGTTCCTTGCACAAACGGGTTTTGGTGGCACAAAACAACAATTTGAACCGGTGCGGGTAGATGAATTGTTATGGCAAGCCAAAAGCACCATTGACCGCATTAATCCCAAAAATGAGGTACGGATCGATTTTTCGATGTTGCCGGAGAACGAGGAAAAAATGAAGATCAACGGTATTGAGAACCTGTTACACCTAGCCATAACAAACATCATCAGCAACGGATGTAAATATTCCAATAACAAACCGGTGAACGTGGCCGTGGCATCTACGGACGAACGCGTCATCATCATCATCCGCGACGAAGGCATCGGCATTCCGGAGAAGGACATGCCACATATTTACGACCCATTTTTTAGGGCATCCAACACACATAAATACGAAGGCTACGGTATTGGATTACCATTGGCCCGTAACATCATCCGCCTGCATAAAGGCGAGTTGCTGGTTAATTCGGAAGAAGGAGAGGGAACCGTGATCCAGATCTCGTTCCCGATAGCCGATTAGCAATTCTAATCACATTCTAATCCTATTCTTATTCCGTGCTAATAAGCCTGGAATAAATTGCAGCATAATTTAAAAAGGTAGATTATGCGTACAATATTAATTCCTACAGATTTTACTGTTGATTCATTGATAGCGGTTAAAAAAACATTGCATATCAATAACGACGACCAGATAAAAATTGTCCTGTTCCATTGTATCAGTATTTCCGATTCCATTACGGATTTGCTTACCTTCTCCAGAGGCCGGTTGATCAGGGAGCTTTCGACACAGCCATTTAACGATGCGTGTGAAATCATGCGTAATAAATTCTCCAATTTATATTCTATCCATGTGGAGGTTTTTACGGGAGACACAAATGCCGCATTCAATAATTTTGTAGAAGGCTGTGATGCCGATATCATTTGCCTCATGGATAAATATGGATACAAAATGCCATCAAAATTTAGCCGCGATCCATTGCCTTTTGTACAAAAATCGGAAATACCGGCGCTCAAGATAGAATTGGAAGTACCGTCGTCTTCCTTATCAAAAAATCAATTGGCTGTTCTATTTTCAGAAACCGTCTAAATAAATAAACCATGTTATTAAAAGATAATATACCTCTAAAATATATATTCGGTAAAATAAAAAATGAAATCATTTTTATTTCCATATATACCGTAGCCATTGCTGTTATATACGATAATTTCCATGTTACCCGTATATCTATCCCGTTATCCGTGCCCATGATTTTGGGTACGGTAATCTCGTTGTTGTTAGGCTTTCGATCGAGCCAAGCATACGACCGTTGGTGGGAAGCCCGTACCATCTGGGGTGCTATCGTCAACGACTCCAGAACATTGTCTCGCCAAATTTCAAACATGGTAAAAGACAATTACGGCCCAGCCGAATTGGACGATTTTAAATCGAACTGGATTCGCCGGCAAATGGCTTGGTGCTACAGCCTGTCTGGCCATTTAAGGGAAAGGGATGGCACAAGGGGAATTGATGTGCTGATGAAAAGAAAAGAAGTACAGTTTACCTCCAATTACGATAATATTCCCGCATCCATCTTACTGCTTCATGCCAGAGATTTAAAATATGCATTGGAACAGGGCTGGATCAATGAGTACCAGCAGGTGGAAATAGACAAAACATTGTCTCGCCTGTGTGATAACATGGGTGCCTGCGAGCGGATCAAGAACACTGTTTTTCCGGCTACGTATAGTTTGTATATACATATCGCGCTAAACTTTTTTATCATGCTGCTGCCTTTCGGACTCATCGAATATTTTGGGTTTATGGAAGTACCGTTGGTGGTGGCCATTGCCGCATTGTTTCTGCTGATCGAAAAAATGGCGATCAACCTACAGGATCCTTTCGAGAACGAGCCTACGGATACGCCAATGGATGCCATCTGCAAAACCATCGAAAAAGATTTAAGGCAAGTGATACAGGACGATGAAGAAGTACCGGTAAAAGTGCGCGACAAAACCCGCTTTTACGTCATGTAGTCCATAGAACTCTGTTTACTTCCCCCGTAGCAAAACCGTTTTTTCTACTTTTTGATTACATTCGTTGTGATACTCAAAAAATGAAAAAACGGTTTTTATTTTCTATTATTTTCATTCTTACCATACAATTTTCCGGCACCGCGCAGGATGCATACCAAAGAGATTCCATCTATATCCGGAGAATTTACGGCGAAGTGTTGGTTAACGGAAAAGGATATTCGTGGCTGGAAGACCTATGCCTCAACATCGGTCATCGCCTCAGTGGATCGGATGCGGCAGATAAATCGGTACAATGGGCAAAAAAAATCATGGATGGTTTAGGTCTGGATGCCGTAATCCTTCAACCGGTGATGGTTCCCCATTGGGAGCGGGGAGAAAAGGAAATGGCAGAATTTGTCATAGGCGGAAAAAAAACACCCATGGAAGTATTGGCGCTCGGTAATTCAACCGCCACCCAAGGTATCTTGCATGCGGAGGTGATTGAGGTAAGTACTTTGGAAGAGTTAAAGGCATTACCGGAAGAAAACGTTAAGGGCAAAATCGTATTCATCAATATGCCTTTTAATGAGGCGCATATCCATACATTTACCTGTTATGGCGAAAATTATGTGGCCCGAAGGTATGGCCCCAACGAGGCTTCAAAAAAAGGAGCCGTCGCCTGTTTGATTCGTTCACTCACACATGCCGATGATGATTTTCCGCATACCGGCAACACGGGTTTTGACGAAGGTGTAACGCCAATCCCCTGTGCGGCCGTCGGTATACTTTCGGCGGAAAAATTACACCGCGCTGTCTTAGAAAATGTAGGTAAAACGACGGTCAGATTAAAGTTTAATTGTAAAAGTTTTCCGGATAAATTGTCATACAACGTCATAGGTGAAATAAAAGGTAGCGAGAAACCCGACGATTACATCATTGCCGGTGGCCACCTAGATTCGTGGGATGTGGGCCAAGGAGCACATGATGACGGTGCCGGCTGTGTACAGGCATTGGAAATGCTGCGCACATTCAAAGTGTTAGGTTACAAACCAAAACACACCATACGTGCCGTACTTTTCATGAATGAGGAAAACGGATTAAAAGGTGCGAAAACCTATGCTGAAATGGCCAAAAAGAATAAAGAGAACCATGTAGCTGCCATTGAGAGCGATGCCGGAGGATTTACCCCTCGCGGATTTACGTTCGAACATAACATGAAAGCCGGTCGCTCATTAATGACTTGGAAGCCTCTATTGGAACCATATTTACTACATGATTTTAAAGAAGGGGGAAGCGGGGCGGATATCAGTCCGTTAAAGGCGAACGGTCCCGTAGCGCTCTTTGGCTATCGCCCGGATGAGCAACGTTATTTCGATTACCACCACGCACCCAATGATAATTTTGATAAAGTGAGCCGCAGAGAATTGGATTTAGGCTCGGCAGCCATTACGGCACTGGTCTATTTGATTGACCAGCACCCTTGGTAGAGGATAAAATGTTATAAAAGCAGAAAGGGAAAACCATTTGGTTTTCCCTTTCTGCTTTTTGATTAAAAAGATATGATCTATCGGATCACCAATTTTCTGAAGAACGTTTGTTTGCCCGCCGTAAAGCGAAGCATGTAAGTTCCTGCGGCATGGTAGTCCAATTGAATCGCTGTGTTGCTTAATGTATTGTTTAACACAACCGGTTTAGCGTATAATACCTTACCGGTAATATCTAATATTTCTACTGTCGCTTCTCCCGAGTATTGAATGTCGGACGTAACGTAGAAAGTACCATTACTTGGGTTTGGATAGGCATTGATTCCGTCATTGACATTATTTTCTGCAATGGAAGAAGTAGATGATGATGCAACTACGACCGTCGAAGTGGTTTCGCAATCATTGGCATCGGTCACCGTTACGGTATAGCTACCACCATCAAGTCCGCTAGCCGAAGCTGCCGAACCGCCCGAAGGAGACCAAGAATAGGTATATGGGGAAGTACCACCCGCAGCGGTAACGGTAGCCGTACCATCATTACAAGTAGAGCAGCTTTCTGCTGTAGATGTGCTGCTGGCGGTTAATTCCGCAGGAGCTGTAATAGACACTGGACCGGCATTTAATGCACAACCATTATCGTCGGTTACCGCTACGCTGTATGTTCCTGCACCGGCTGTAATGGTTGCGGTACTTCCGCCACCGTTTGTCCAAACGTAGGTATATGGAGCTGTTCCACCGGTAACCACCACCGAGGCCGTTCCTTCGTCACCGAAGCAATCTACCACACTACCGGTGATGGATGTAAGTGTTGGGCCACTAATGTCAGAAATATTGAAGTTAATTACTTGGCTACATTGCAAATCAGTGTTTGTTACCGTTACCGAATAGCTGCCTGCCGCTAAGCCAGAAACAGAAGAAGTGCTTGCTCCGTTAGACCAGTTATAGGTAAAAGTTCCTGTACCTACCGTGATTTCCGCAGAACCGTCACTTGCGCCACATGCCGCATCCTCAAAATCGGAACTGGCAATAATCGAAGCTGGGCAAAGGGGAAGTATTTCTGGGCGGATAGCATATGATTTCGAGAAACCGGCACCAAAATCTTCGTTGTTTGCCCAACCGGCAAGTGGACTGGTTGGCCAATCTACCCAAGTACGGTTGATGGTAAAGAATGCTGATGTTTGGCTCACGGCAATGGTTGAATCGAATTCAACGGCCGTAACGGCATATCTGCCTGGGCTTAACACGAATGGCCCACCATGAATAGGAAGAATGTAAGAACGAGCCGAATCATCCGGATAGGTCAAAGTATCTGTATATGCTATAATTTGGTTAGGTGTCCCAGCGGCCATATCCCAGATTACTGCGGCAAGTTTTTCGCCGGTATACCCTTGTGAATAATGTATGTTAACGGAGGCAACCCTACCGTCATTTACAATAAGAAAATCCTGACCCAAATAGCCACCATTTCCGGCACCGATACCTAAAAAACCCGTTATGATACCATTATCCCTGGCGTATGTGGTTTCGGTAATAGCAATGGTTTTGGTGATGGTATCGTTGGTTGTCAATTGCTCGGCTTCCGCACCATCCACATATAATTTAACTACATAATTTTGTGCATTGTTTGGAGGAGTCCAAGACGGAATGCTGAGGTGTGAGGTTGCATTTGGCGCCAAAGAAGCCAATGGCGTAGATGAGGCCGAGTGCACTTCGGTGTTGCTTTCGTCAAAAACCTTGGCGTTAAGTGTCACGTTTGTTTGTGCTGTCGCGCCAGCATTTTTTACTGTACCGCCCAATACAATCGGAGAAGCCTGTGAACCCGGAATCATGGTATATTCGGTCAGTGTATCCACATTCACTAATTGCAGTTCATTATTCAGGATAACTTCCACCTTAATGTCATCCACAACCAAAATAAACTTATCGGTTGAAGTATTCCTAAAACCGATATAGACCGATTGGCCGACATAGGCATTCAGGGGAACCGTATGTGCTGTCCAGGAGGTAGGTTCTGCTGTTGTAGAATATACTGCCGTAGAGTTGGTGATTTGGTTGCCAATAGCGCCCGTACCTCCAGTAGGTGTGGTAGGTGCTACCATAACCCGCACTTCGTACCCTTCTAGATTGGCAGGGTCATAGTTTTTTGCGTTCCAACTCAATTGTGCATTGGCTGGTAAAGGGCCAATCACTGGTGTCCACATCCAATCGTTGGAGACTCCTGCAGGAACGTACCAAGAGGTGGAAAATGCAACAGAATCAAGCACGTTATTTTGAAAATCCTCACGACGTTCCCAAGCTTCGTTTACATAGGCTACGTTAGCAGCCGGTGTACCGTTATCCACATTACGGAGGAGGAAGCCTGGGGCAAAAACGTATGTGCCGGCTCCGCCCGCGGTGGGGCCGGGAATCTGGTCAAAATCTTCGTTAAATAGCACTTGTGCATTTGATGCCGTAAGGCCCAAGAACAAGGCGAGAGTAGATAAGTAAATTTTTCTCATGCAGAGTTGTTTTACCGTAAAGATATATGTTTTTACAATGATGTAAAAAATTGTCGCAGATGTGATTGAAACTAAGTAGGGCGGAAGCCCTGGCCCTAAAATACAATATCCACTTTGAGCACTTCCGCACCTCGTTTGAGTTCTAATATGGTGGCTTCTCCCTTTTTGAATTTGCCCAACGCTTCCATGTAGCTTTTCATGTCGCGGATGGGGTAATCGCCCAGTTTCAATAACACGTCGCCAGCTTTCAACCCAGCCTTCTGTCCAGGTTTACCGTCAGTTACTCCATCCGCGCGAACTCCCTCACCATCATACATATAATCGGGAACGATGCCCAGCGTTACGCTAAATCGGGGTGCTTTACCGCTTTCGGCTTCCTTGGTTTTTACGAAATCCAATTTTCCTTGTTTGTCCAACACGTTAATTAAATCAACAATGAAATTGCTCACCCGCGTGATCCCGTCATAATTGATTTTATCGGCATCGTCGCTTGGTTTGTGGTAATCCGCATGGGTGCCAGTAAAAAAGTGGAGTACCGGAATGTCCTTCAAATAAAAAGAGGTATGGTCGGATGGGCCGACACCGCTTTCGGATGTTTTTATTTTTAGGTTCCCGGCTTTGATGGTATTTAAATTATTGCCCCACATGGATGAAGTGCCGGCCGCACTGATGGCGATTTGGTCTTCTTCCAATCTTCCTACCATGTCCATATTCAACATATAATTGGCTTTGGAAGGTTCAAACAGGGAGGATTTTACGAAATCGTTGGAACCCAACAATCCCTTTTCTTCCGCCGAAAAAGCGATGAGGATATAATTGTTGTTTTTAGGGCCGTTTTTTGCCAGATATCTACCTATTTCAATCAATGCGGCCGTACCGGATGCATTGTCGTCCGCACCATTATGTATGGCTTTTTCGCCTTTGTACAAGGAACCCTCTTCCCCCCATCCCAAATGGTCAAAATGTGCACCGATGATGATATCGTATTGGGCACCATTGTCAATTTTACCCACCACGTTTCTGCCGTGGCCTTGGATTCTGTCAATCTTCACATGCATCTTCACCGACAAACCTTCAGATTCACTTAGGATTTTAGGCAAAATGCCTTCGGCGTAAACCGCCGGAACAGTTTCTGCACGCATGTTTTTGGAAAGGGTTTGTGAAGGCACGTCCACGTCCTTTTTATTGTCGATAAATATAACACCGATGGCCCCTTTTTCCGCTGCTTTGCGAAGTTTGGTACCGGCATCGGAATACTGGATATGTGCCGAGTGTGGGTGGATGCCATCCGGACTGGATAATTCGATCACGAATACCCGTCCTTTCAAATCCTCGTCCTTAAATCCGGCATAATCATCATAACCTTTTTCCGGGTTGGTGATGCCATAGTGAACATATACGGCCGGAGCAGTAATGGAACCGTCCGCCGAAAAGCCCATCGGCCAAAAATCTTCGTTCAGTTCGTATTCTTTTCCGTTTACCGAAAGTGCAGTCGTGGCATCGGCCACTACTTTTTCAGTAAAGGTAAACGGCTTAAACCAAGAGCCATTTTCTCCGGCTGGTTTCACGTTGGAGCCTTCCCATGAAGAAACGATATAATTAGCTGCCAAAATTTCACCTGGCGTACCGGGTGCGCGGCCTTCCAATTTGTCTGATGCCAAATAGGCGACGTGTTTTTTCAGGCTGGCGGTTTCCTTTTTACCCAAGTATTGTGCTTGGGCAGGGGCTGCCAATAAAAAAGCCAGCCATAGGCCAACGAGGGGTTGATATATTTTTATTTTCATCATTCCTTAATTTTGGGCGAAGGTACATCTATGGTTTGTGGCTAGAAATACCTAATAGTGGTGAAAATGCCTAATGTTTTGATGGTACATAGGCTTTTCCTGTTTAATTATTCGATATTTATCATTCCGTTACCACATAAATATATACCAATATGGCATTCAAAGGAAAAGTGGCGTTGATTACCGGCGGGGCAAGCGGTATGGGCAAATTAATGGCAATGCGTATTGCCGGTCAGGGTGCTAAAGTGGCCATAGTTGATATGAACCGGGAAGGATTGGAGGCTACGGCAGCCTTGTCGCCCCACATCATTCCGTTTTATTGCGATGTCACCAACCTGGATCAAGTAAGGGAAATCGTATCCAAGGTAGAAGCGGAAATGGGTCCAATCGATCGGTTGGCACATTGTGCAGCCATTATGCCCGGTGGCATTTTACACGAAACAACCCCCGATGGTATACATCAAGTGATGCGGATCAATTATACCGGATTGGTGAACATGACAAGTGTGGTATTGCCGTTGATGCGGAAAAGAAATTCCGGGGATTTTATTGTGATCGGTTCCATCGCTGGCGTCATTCCTTCCGAAAGATTTGGGGCGTATGGAGCCACCAAGGCCGCGACGAATTTTTTTATGCGGGTGTTAATACTGGAAAATAAAGATACTGCCATCCGCTTCCAATTGGTTTGCCCTTCTGCCGTGAATACGCCACTTATTAACCAGGCGGTAGAAAAAGGCCCCGAATTTCTAAAGCGCATGCAAAACACCGGAAAAAATATCGCTACGCCCGAATTTATCATTGATTCCATCGAAAAGTCGTTGGAAAGAAACAAACAGATCAATTACCCCGGCCTAGCCTTCTGGGGGCAATTGGGATATCGTCTTTTTCCAAAAACAATGGTGGAATTGGCCGCCAAAATGATGTGATACAGTCAAATTGCTTTAGGTTGAATTGGTGGTACCTAAATTAAAAAAGACCGCGACTTGGGGTCACGGTCTTGTAGGAGTTAATGTTGCTTGTGAAACTAACATTATGATGAAACAAAGTACAACAATTTAATTAGAACCCGCAACCACTAATATTAGCTATAAAAAACGGTAAATGATTTCCAGTTTGGTTCCATTACCGGGCGAGGAAGCCAACGTAAATTCGGTATGCATGTCCTTGGCCCTACTTTGCATATTAGACAAGCCCTTTCCGGTATTGGCAAGCGTGTCAAATCCTACGCCATCATCCTGAAGGGAGATAGAAATAACACCATCGGAAACAATAGAAATACTAAAACTAAAATGTTTGGCATGGCTGTATTTGGCTGTATTATTAACGAATTCCTTAAATATTAGCAATATGTTTTTTCTAAATTCTATGGGTAATTTGGTGTCATTGATTTGGTATGGATAATTAAATTCGGCTTCTATATCTTTAGCCGCCAATACGTCAAATGCGTATTGTTTCATCCGCATGATCAGGTTTTGGATGGTTTCGTTTTTGGTATATACGGCCCAAATTAAATCGCCCAAACTTTCTTCTATCTGTTTAATTTCCGCACCCGATTTTTCTAATAACTCTTTTGCCTTATCCGGCTGTTCCTCAAATTGCTTTTGTGCCAGATTGTTATATATTTTTATGCTGCTCACGGAGCTGCCGATATCGTCGTGCAATTCCTTCGAAATTCGTGTTCGTTCCTCCTCTATGGCGTTGTTCCGCGCAATGATTTCACTCATCTCCTTTTCCTTCATCAAAATATCAATTTTTGATTTGGATTCCAATTGGTTGAAACGAATTTTTTGGCGCAGTAATTTACGGTTGAGGTAAATGATGAAAATCAATACCAATAATACCATCAACAAAGCACTTTGTATAAACCGGTTGGTCAATTGTTTTTGTTGCTCCTCCTGTTTTACGGTGTTCAGTTCCTCAAAATAACTCGAAAGTATTTTCGATTGCATCACCAGTTCGTTTTCACGCGATTCGTTAATGAGCCGTAACTGTTTTTTCTCCAATTCGATTTCTATCTGCGTCAACCCAAAATATTCCGAGGCAGCGGAAGCCTGTATATAAAAATCGGTTTCCCCCAAAATGGATGATTTTTCCATCAGCATGCTGTCTTTTCCTTGGTTGATGTATTCAATGGCCGTCACTTCATCGTTTTCTTTCACGGCACATTCTATCAAACCCGCATATAAATAATGTGTTACGTCACCATTCTCGTTTCCCTGGATTTTTTTTAAGCCTTTTATATATTGTTGTTTAGATTCTTCCACTAACCCTTTTTGGAAATATGCCTTTCCCATGGTCCAATAGTTCAATGCGGAACCTCTGGTGATTTTTTTTCTTTCCGTAATCTCAAATCCCTTTTTGGCATAAAATATGGCAGAGTCTGGATTGTTGGTCATCAGATGCGTTTCTGCGAGGTTTGAATAGATTTGATAATCGGATACCAAAAAATTTAATTCCGAATTGGGCTTGTATAGATTTTCTGCTTTATAAAAATGTACTCTTGCTTCTTCCGGTTTTTTTTCGATGATTTTAAATAAGCCGTTATAATTCTCGCAATTGGAAATGAGCTCTGGTTTTCCCGACTCAACCGCAATTTCCATGGCCGCATCCAAGTTGGAATAAGCTAATTCGGGTAACATGTGGTAGTACATTACCTCGGCCTGGTAGCAATAGACTAGATATTTTTCTAGTGGGGTTTTACTTTGTTTGTTTAATTTCAATAAAAGTGTTTCTGCCGAATCAAATTGGTTAGTATTGAATAAGATATTGATGGCTTCCAATTCCCGATTGAGGGATTCGCTGATTGTGTATTCATCGGTAACTTTTTTGCCTGAAAAATATCCACAACCGGAAAAAAACAGCATAACTAAAGAAAATACATACGTTAGGGTTTGTCTATTCTTCATGGAACCAAGAATCAAACAATGTTTTGTCTTACCGCTTTATTAACGGCTTCTCCCGCAGAATGCACCTGCAATTTATCATATATTTTTCTTACGTGCGAATTTACGGTGTGGTAGCTGATACACATAGTTTCCGCAATCATTTTATAGCTTTTGCCTTCCACCAAAAATTTCAAAACAGCCTTCTCCCGGTCCGAAAGGCCGTAATCATTTATGGGATGATCAGAATTTTGCTCCCCCCTGAAAAACTGCAACACCTTGTTGGCGATCACGGGTGTCATCGGCGCACCGCCAAGCATAATATCTTCAATGGCTGAAACGATTTTTTCAGGATTATCTTTTTTCAATAAATAACCGCCTGCCCCGAAACGTAAGGCATCAAATATTTTTTCTTCATCCTCAAAAACAGTCTGCATAATGACTTTGATATTCGGGAACAGTTTGTTGATTTGCTTTACCGCTTCAATACCCGATATACCGGGCATCTGTATATCCATCAGAATAACGTCTGGTTGTAAAGCGGTAATTTGCTCAATCAGGTTGAGGCAATTCGGAAAATTTCCCGTAACGGAAATATTGGGATATGAATCCAGCAGCATGCCCAAACTCTCTCTCCGAGAAGCATTGTCGTCGTATATGAGTACTTTAATCATCTGCTACAAAATTTGCTCATTATATTTCATGCATCAATCCCTAATTGTAGTTATTTTCAGCAAAACAGACCCCTCAGTATCTTGCCTAAACGATTGCAGATACAAGCCAAGAAATTCAGAAAAAAATACTTGTTTTTCTGAGGTCGTCAACTTAAGGTCTATCCGGATGCTTTTTTCTATACAGCTTAAAAATAGATATGGCGACATGTTGGAGTTATGCTCCCGCATGTTTCTCATAAAACGGATAAATGTGGTGAGGAATGTAATATCGTAATTGATCGGCTGGCAACTTTCATCCGTTTCGATGGTGATGGCGGAAAGGGTTTCCGTTTCGCCCCAAATGGAAACCAATTTGTTTTTCAGTTGCGTCAGTGTATTGTTTTTGGGATTGATGCACCATACCAAATCGTTGATGCGTTGGATTTCGTTTGTGCCGGTCTGGCTGATTTTGTTGAGGTGCTGGAGCGTATTGTTTATATCGCCGTTGGTAATTTCCCGTTTGGCCAAACCGGAAAAAATATTGATGTTACTCAGCGCTGTGATCAAGTCGGAGTGTAGGCGCTGGGCCAAACTTTCCTTTATTGTATGGATTTGCTGGTTCAATGCCAAGTTCTGGTTCAATTCCTTGTTATATTCAATTTGAATTTTCAGGCTGTCTTTCACCGTCAATCTGGCTTTATACGCCAATCCGGTGGTGAACGCCACCAAATCTAGCACGGTGGCGATGGCAAATGGCCAAAACGGATCAAAGGAATCGAATTGTCCCTTCATCATCATCTGATGCAAAACCAAGGTTGAAAATGAACCTATGTTTAAGATGGCGGCACCGGCAATCAGAAAATAAGTCAGGCGTATTTTACCTTGTAGAAAAACATAAATAAAAACAAACGTGAGAATAAAGAGGAACCCAGATATGGTAAGAAATGCATATTCACTGATGGTTGGGCTAAATTCAAATATTCTGATAAAAAGTTCAAAAAGTATATAAATACCTAAAAAATACTCTAATCGTTTCATCCATAAATTCAATTTTGGAAGTGAGATGGGCATATCTGTAAAATGCCGTGCGAAACGATAGTAGAGTAAGTAGCCAAGTATGGGCAATGTTTTATCCAATATAATCGGATGATGGTTTTCCGATGAAAATGGCATATACAGCACATATACATATAACCCCATCACAAACATATAACCGATGTAATAGAAGTATTCCGTTCTTCGGATATATAACCATTGTAATGCGATATATACAATTTGGAATCCGATGACGGACTCAAAAAAAACAGGTAATATTTGACTGGCCGTAGCAGGCATGGATTGGGATTAATGTGCTGTTAAATATATGGATTAATGGGTATACCAAGCAAGGTACGGCCCGACTACCATTTCACGCCTATCTTTCCGGGTATTTTCCCTTGTTCTATGGCTTCGTGTGCATCTGCCAAATGTTCTATGGGGAACAATTTTCCGTCCAGTGGTTTTAGTTTTCCTTCGTTGAAAAGCTTTACGGGTTCTTCGATACACCGCTTTAGTACATCAGGCTTATGGTCTGCCAGGCGCAACATGTTGACGCCGATGATAGCCTGTGAGTTCATCAAAAAAGGCACCGGGTGGTAGAACCCGAACGAAAGGGCAAAGGGAATCAGCTTGAAAATATTGCTGGCATTAGTGCCTTGCGATCCACCGTAGCATACCATGCGCCCGCCCGGAGCCAAGTTTTTGATTCCATTTTTTACATAAGAACCACCGGCAGAGTCAAACATAACATCAATGGATTTTTTTCCTTCAAATGCTTGATATTGCTGAAAAATATCGCCTTTGGAGCGATTTAACGCTCCATCCGCGCCCAACGATTTAATGAGTTGTTCTTTGGCTTCGGTGCTCACGATTCCGTATACCTTCGTTTCGCGAAGTTTAGCCAATTGAACCAATAGCGAACCCACACCACCTGCAGCAGCAGTAATGACTACCCGTTCGTTTTTATATAAAGTACAAACTTCCTCCGCGCAATACCAAGCCGTGGCGCCTTGTGTGGCTAACGATAATGCTGCCACAGAATCGGTACTTTCTTCAATTTTTACGGCGGCCCGTTCGTCGGTTACAGCAAATTCGGCATATCCACCAAATCTCGTCAAAGCCGTTACACGGTCCCCGACTTGATGTAAAGTAACTTTTTTCCCAACAGCGTAAATTCGCCCGCATACGTCATATCCCAAAACCGAGGGCATGGGCGGCGCATCGCGATATTGGCCTTTACGCGCCATCACGTCGGCATAATTTAATCCGAAAGATTCTACCTGAATGAGCACAAAATTGTCAGGCACTTCAGGAATATGTAATTCCCTTATTTCAAAAGCTTTGTCTGCCGAAGTGTTGCGGACTAATACCGCTGCGCGCATTTTTTTGTTCATTTGTGGTCTGATTTAAACGATGATCAAATTGCTATGAGTACGAAAGTGGGAAAAAAAGACATACTGGAATACCATTCCGGTGGAAGACCTGGGAAAATTGAAGTAATACCGTCAAAACCGGCCAATACACAACGAGATTTATCCATCGCCTATTCGCCAGGTGTGGCCGTTCCTTGCTTGGAGATTGCCGCCAACGTAGACGATGTGTATAAATATACCGCCAAAGGAAATTTGGTGGCCGTTATCTCCAACGGAACAGCCGTGTTGGGCTTGGGAGATATTGGTCCCGAAGCCTCCAAGCCGGTGATGGAAGGAAAAGGGTTGCTGTTTAAAATATACGCCGATATCGATGTGTTTGACATCGAATTGAACGTTACCGATCCCGAAATTTTCATCCAAACGGTGAAGGCGATGGAACCTACCTTCGGCGGGATTAACCTGGAAGACATCAAAGCGCCCGATTGTTTCGAAATCGAGCGTAGATTGAAGGAAGAGTTATCAATTCCTATTATGCACGACGACCAACACGGAACCGCCATCATTGCCGGTGCGGCCTTGTTGAATGCCTTGCAGATTGCCAATAAATCACTGGCTGAAGCCAGGATTGTTTTCAATGGTGCCGGCGCATCCGCTATTTCGTGTGCCCGGTTGTTTGAATCGTTGGGTGTCATCCGCGAAAATATCGTGATGTTGGACAGCAAAGGTGTCATCCGGAAAGATGGAAACCATACCGACGAAAACAAATTATACTTTGCCACATCACAACAGCTAAATACGTTGGAAGAAGCCATGCGTAACGCAGATGTATTTGTGGGCCTTTCCAAAGGAAATGTGGTAAATGCGGATATGGTTCGTTCCATGGCCGATCGACCCATCGTTTTTGCCTTGGCGAATCCGGACCCGGAAATTCCGTACGAGGAAGCCATCGGTTCCCGCCCGGATGTGATCGTGGCCACGGGCCGTAGCGACCATCCCAACCAGGTGAACAACGTACTGGGCTTTCCATATATTTTCCGTGGCGCATTGGACGTACGTGCCACAAAAATCAATGAAGAAATGAAATTGGCGGCCGTGCACGCCTTGGCAGATTTGGCTAAGCAACCTGTGCCAGAAATCGTAAACGTGGTGTATAACGATGCCACGATTGCTTTTGGTCCAAAATACATCATACCCAAACCGGTGGATCCGCGTTTGATTTATACCGTAGCACCAGCCGTGGCAAAGGCTGCCGTAGAATCTGGCGTGGCAAAATTCCCGATTACGGATTGGGACGGATATACCGAAGAATTGAAAAAGCGTCTGGGGTTAAATGACAAATTTACCCGTACGGTGATGGAAAAAGCATTGCAATCGCCAAAACGCGTCGTATTCTCCGAAGGCACCGAATTAAAAGTATTGAAAGCCGCACAAATCGTACACGACGAGGGTTTTGCCTTCCCTATTTTGTTGGGGAATCGTGCCGAAATGGAACGAATGATTGCCGAAAATGCACTTGATATGCCCAATGCCACGCTCATTGACGTGATTGAGGAAAAAGAGAAACGGACAAAATTCGCTGATATTTATTACAAAAAAAGACAGCGCAAGGGAGTTACCAGAATCGATGCGGAAAAAGCGATGCGGGACCGCAACTATTTTGGTATGATGTTGGTTGAAACTGGCGAGGCGGATGCGTTTATCGGCGGACACTCACGCAAGTATATCGAATTATTGAAACCCGCGATGGAAATCATCGGCACAGCGCCCAATGCAAAACGTTTGGCCGGTATGTATGTATTGCCAACCAAAAAAGGGCCTGTTTTCTTGGCGGATACCACGGTAAACATCAATCCTTCGGTAGAGGATATTATCGATATAACAGTTTCGGCCGCATCCATGGTGAAGAGTTTTAACGTGAATCCCCGCATTGCATTATTGTCGTATTCCAACTTTGGAACGGGTAATGGAGAAGTTCCCCAAAAAATGCGTGAAGCCACCCAAATCCTTCGCCGCGATTATCCGCACTTGGTGGTGGACGGTGAAATGCAGGCCAATTTTGCCACGAACAATGAAATGCTTTCCGAAGTATTCCCGTTTAGCGATTTGGTGGGTAAGGATACCAACACATTGATTTTCCCGGATTTGGCATCGGGCAATATCTCCTATAAATTATTGCAAAGTTTTGGCGTAGCCGATGCGGTGGGCCCAATTCTGATGGGAATCAACAAGCCGGTGCATATTTTACAAATCGGTTGCTCCGTTCGCGAAATCGTGAATATGGCTGCCGTGGCCGTGGTGGATTACCAGCATAGGAAAGAACAAAATCAGAACCAATAAAAATCTGTTATATAAAAAAAAGCGGTCTGTGATGGCCGCTTTTTTTTATGCATGCTTATTTATTTTAATAGGCCATGATTAACAAGGATATTCTTTTTAATTCTTCCTCACCATCAATGAATCCGCAAATTCGCGGAAGAAGTTTTTCTTGGCGTCATCACCGATGACTGAATCCAAGGATTGAAGTGCCATTTTGAAGTACTTTTCGGCCCATTGTTCGGTCATTTGAGAAATTTTCAAATCGTTCATGATGTCCAAAATACGGTCCACTTTATCCTCGGAACTTCCGTGGAGAATTTCCAGAAAATCGTGTTGATCTTTTTCGTTCAGGCAGGAAAGGGTAAGTAAAATCGGCAATGATTTTTTACCGGCCACGATGTCTCCCGCACGAACTTTCCCTGTTTCCTCCGGGTTACCGAACACATCTAACCAATCATCTTTAATCTGGAATGCCGTACCGATTTGAATGCCGAAATCGTAGAATTTCTGTGCTTCGGTTTCCGGCGCCCCGCCACATATGGCTCCGATTTGCATGGCGGCAGCCGGAAGGACGGCTGTTTTGTATTTGATCATCAACAGATATTCGTCGATGCTTACGTTGTTCCGTTGTTCAAATTCGGCGTCGATCTGTTGGCCTTCGCACACTTTTACGGCCATGTCGTTGAATTTCCCCAATACATCACCCAGTAAATGGGCCGGCATTTGTGCCAAGAGCTGGTATACTTTGATCATCATCAAATCACCGCTCAGGATGGCCGTGTTCAATCCATTACGCTTGAATACGGTTTGTCGGCCACGCCGCAAATCGGCATTGTCCATGATATCGTCATGCAGCAACGTAAAGTTGTGGAACAGTTCTATTCCACAAGCGGCCTTGGCGGCATCGGATGCATTACCGCCATAAAAATCGCAAGTGGCCAGCAAAAGGACGGGACGCATTCTTTTACCTCCGGCCTCTAACGTGTAGAAGATGGGCTCATACAAACTGCGTGGTTCGGGCAGTTGTGGCCAAATGGCGTTCAATTCGGTCTTGATGAGACCGGCATATTTCTCAATCATACGATGCATGGGGGGACATGTGTGCAACCCCAAAGTAAACAAAAACAGGCCGAAAAAGTTCCGACCTGCTTAAATTTTATGTTTTTTTTGGCATGTGGCACAATGATCCCACCATGAAACTAATCTTTATAACCAAGATTAAAATAACCTTCGGTAATTTCATAGGTCGTACCGTCATCGGCCACGGCTTCCAGCTCGAAGCGGCCGCTTACTTTTTTGGAGGTTACGTCTAAACCCTCGATCGAATAAGTACCCGGAACCGTGTATTGGCTACGGATGGTTTTATCGAGACGATTGTTCCCAAAATAGAAAAATTGGTTGCCTTCCTGTTGAATACCGATTTCGTTTGCATCGAACTGGAGGCTGTTTAGTTTCATTTCTCCATACATCTGTTTCTTGTTCAAAAAATTTACCAGCCGCGTTCCATCCACATCCAACACATAAGAAGGACCTGAATTTGTTTGCAGTTTGGCTGTCGCAAATTTTTCGGTGGCAATAAACTCTTCCCCGTTTATTTTGCATCGAAAGGAGGCATCATCCCAATTATCTTTTTTGCAGGAGGTAAATCCTAGGACAAGGCAAATAGCGAACAACAAAAAACGAGATTTTTCCATCTGAATTATTTTTTTAATCAGTATGTAAAAATCTCGTTTATCAAAAATATAACAGATACCGCAGATGCGGTATTTATGCTACCATCCCAAAATATATGCGAAAATCAGTGGCGCCACGATGGTGGCATCAGATTCAACGATGAATTTTGGTGTTGTTATATCTAATTTGCCCCAAGTAATCTTTTCGTTGGGAACGGCGCCTGAATATGAACCATAGCTCGTGGTAGAATCGGAAATTTGGCAGAAATAACTCCAAAAAGGAACATCGTGCCATTCCAAATCTTGGTACATCATCGGTACTACGCAAATCGGGAAATCGCCGGCAATACCGCCACCGATCTGAAAGAAGCCTACGCCTTTTCCTCCGCTGTTTTTACGGTACCAATCGGCTAACCAAACCATGTATTCGATTCCGCTTTTCACTGTGCTGGCCTGCAATTCGCCTTTAATCACATAACTGGCGAAGATGTTTCCGGTGGTGCTGTCTTCCCAACCCGGAACCACGATCGGAATATTTTTTTCCGCGGCAGCCAAAATCCAGCTGTCTTTCGGGTCAATTTCGTAATACTGTTCCAAATCTCCGCTCAACACGGTTTGGTATAAAAATTCATGCGGGAAATAACGTTCGCCTTTGGCTTCGGCATCTTTCCAACGTTTTACCAAATGTGCCTGTAAACGACGAAAGGCTTCTTCCTCCGGAATACAGGTATCCGTTACACGGTTGTAGTGGTTTTCCAACAAATCCCATTCGTCCTGCGGCGTTAAATCGCGGTAGTTGGGAACACGTTTGTAGTGGGAGTGGGCCACCAAGTTCATCACGTCCTCTTCCAGGTTGGCTCCGGTACAGGAAATGATGTCCACTTTACCGGCACGGATCATCTCCGCGAAAGATTTACCCAGCTCGGCGGTACTCATGGCGCCGGCCAAGGTTACCATCATTTTGCCACCTTCGGTGAGGTGTTTCTCGTATCCTACGGCTGCGTCAACCAACGCGGCTGAGTTGAAGTGTTTGTAATGGTGTGTGATGAAATTCGAAATCGGACCTTTCATGATATTCTGTTTATTGACTTTTATGTTTAATTAATGGGAGACAAACTTAAGACCTATGATGGAAGCAATCAACGTGGCGATGAAAAAAACACGCCAAAAATCGATCGGTTCCTTAAAAACGAGTATACCGATCAACACCGTACCTACGGCACCAACTCCCGTCCATACGGCATAGGCCGTACCGATGGGCAAATTTTGTGTGGCTTTGTATAGCAGTAGCATGCTGATGGTGAGACAAACCAAAAAGCCGCCCATCCAGAGCCAATAGGACGAGCCCGAACTCTCTTTGGCCTTGCCCAAACAAGAGGCAAAGCCTACTTCAAACAAACCGGCGATGATTAATAAAATCCAACTCATGATGATAAAAATGATTTAAATGAAAAATAACAGAAACGCGGGAAGGGTCTTACGCCGATAAGATGAAAGACGAGATATAGATTGTACGGAGACAATCGTTGGCGTTTATATTTTCAAATTTTTGGATCATCAAAAAGTGCTGTGTAACACAAATTCTGCGCAAAGATAAAAAATCCGAACGAGTGGACTAAATATTTGAAAGGATGGAGATTATTTCGTGAGAAAACCGGTGACGGTTTCGTAGAAAAGCTGTGGTTTTTCCGCATTGATCCAATGCCCGGCACCTTCGATGGTGACCACGGAAGATTTTGGGAAATGCTTCTCGATCTGGTGGATGTCCGCATCCTTGATGTAGTTAGATTTTTCTCCGCGGAGGAAGAGGGTGGGTTTGTCGAACGTATAAATTTCATCCAGCGCTTCGCCCACCGATTCGATATTTTCAGAAATTACGGGTAGGTTGAAACGCCAATCGTAACCGCCTTCGTCGCGGGCATATAAGTTTTTTAGTAGGAATTGGGCCGTTCCCACGTCCGAAATACGTTCCGTGATCACTTCTTCTGCTTCTTTTCTTGAAGCCAATTCATGTACGGGAATGGCATGTAATGCCGCCAATATTTCCTGGTGGTGCGGACGATAATATTTAGGGGCGATATCTACGACCACCAATTTCCCCACCTTATGCGGAAATTTTACGGCAAATGTCATCGCCGTTTTTCCGCCCATGCTGTGGCCTATGATGTGTGCCGATTCTATAAAATGTTCATCCATGAAATCCAACAAGTCGGCTGCCATCACATCGTAATTAAAAGCCTTGTCGTGTGGTGATCTTCCGTGGTTTCGCTGGTCTACCAGATAAGTGCTGAAATTTTCTCCGAACTGCTTGCCCAGCGAAAACCAATTGTCGCTCATACCAAACAGACCGTGAAGGATAATCAACGGATAACCGTCGCCCTGATGTTTATAATGTAGGTTCATAGATGGATGCAAGGTAAAGAAAAATCTGCTAATGTAGGGGACGTCGCGACCGCCCATACATTAGCAGATTTTAAAATTCCTCTTCGGACAATTCTCTCTTATACATTGCCACCACATTCTCCAACCCAAAATATAAAGCATCCGAAATCAACGCATGACCAATAGAAACCTCGGCCAAATAGGGAATTTGTTGTTTCAGGTAACGCAAGTTTTCCAGACTTAAATCGTGTCCGGCATTGATGCCCAAGCCCAGTTGATGGCAAGCATAAGCCGTTTCTACATATGGTTGGATGGCCGTTTCCTTGTCTGCTGCGTAATGCGATGCGTAAGCTTCAGTATACAATTCAACACGGTCGGCGCCGGTTTGGGCGGCCGCTTCGGCTTGTGTAGGATCCGGGTTCAAGAAAATAGAGACACGGATGCCATGTTGTTTGAATTCTGAAACCACTTCCTTTAGAAAATCGCCAAATTTGACGCAGTCCCAGCCGTTGTTGGATGTCAATACGTCAGGCGGATCGGGTACCAATGTGACCTGTTCCGGCTTTATTTGGCAGACCATCTCGATAAAATCGGGAGAAGGATATCCTTCGATATTAAATTCTGTCCCTACCACATTTTTCAGTTCCAAAACGTCCGATTGGCGTATGTGGCGCTCGTCCGGACGGGGATGTACGGTAATGCCGTCGGCACCATATTCCTCTATGCGTTTGGCGGCTTCCACCACGCTCGGATTGTCGCCCCCGCGGGCATTACGGATGGTGGCGATCTTGTTGATGTTTACCGAAAGTTTCGTGGCCATATCACAAATATGTTTTGGAAAGCACAAATAAAGTAAGAATTTGGTTCGGAATTTGAACTAAACTTGTACGGTTTTCGTTAATACTTGCAGATGATGATTGCAGAAACTATACTTTCGAATGACATTCCCCCACTCATGACCTCTGATAGTGGCCTTAAAGCCATTGCCTGGATGGAGGAATTCCGTGTAAATCACCTGCCTATTGTAAATAACCGCCACTTCTTGGGCATTATTAGCGAGGACGACATTTTTAACCTGAATTCTCCGGAAGATGCGTTGGGTGCGCATGAACTCACCTTGTCCAATCTTCACGTGAAGTCATACCAACACGTATTCGACGTGTTGCGTGTAATGACAGATCATCGGTTGACGCTCATCCCAGTGGTGGATGATGCGGGAAATTACATGGGTTGCATCACCCGGAAAGAAGTATTGGAAAACATCGCCAAAATTTCGTCAGTAAAAGATCCCGGCGCCATCGTGATCCTGGAAATGTCTCAACGCGATTATTCCCTCAGCCAGATTGCCCAGATCGTGGAAGCGGAAGACGGTAAGATATTGAATTTGTATATCAATACGCACGACGAAGATCCGATGATGATTGACCTTACACTGAAAATTAACAAGACGGATTTGTCTGCCATACAGAACGGATTTACGCGTTATAACTATAAAATCAAGGCGCTTTATCACGAGGCGCAGTTTGATGACGAGTTAAAGGACCGTTTCGATATGCTGATGAATTTTTTAAATATGTAACTTCGTGCACCGCTAAAAACGGTAATCAATGAAAGTAGCATTATACGGGCGCCGTATCGATCGGCCCAATATCCCATATCTGATATCTTTAATCAGCCAACTCAGGGCGAAAGGCGCTACCATTAGCGTCCATAAAGAATATGCCGAACTTCTTTTCCCCCATTTGACCTCAACGGAAGGGCTTGGTTTTTTTGAGCATACCAAAGACCTCAGGGGCAATACAGATTTTTTCTTTAGTATCGGTGGAGACGGAACCATGCTCAGCAGTTTACCTATTATCCGCGATACAGGAATTCCCGTAGTGGGTTTGAACATTGGTCGTTTGGGATTTTTATCGTCCGTATCGAAGGATGAAATCTCCATGGCATTGGATAAGCTTTATTCTGCCGAATATACGCTGGATAAGCGGGTAATGTTAAGTGTTAGCGCATCGGAGCCAGAAGTATTCGGGGAAAATCACTTCGCATTAAATGAATTGACTGTCAATAAAATGGATACGTCCAGTATGATTACGGTAGATGTATCCGTGAACGGCGGATTTTTTAGCCGCTACTGGTCGGATGGACTCATCATTGCCACCCCAACCGGATCTACCGCTTATAACCTAAGTTGTGGAGGGCCGGTGATTACGCCAAATAGCAGGAGTTTTGCCATCACGGCCATTGCCCCACATAATTTAAATGTACGTCCGATTATCATTCCCGATAACAGTATTATCCGCCTAAAAGTAGATAGCCGTAGCGGACATTACTTGGCGGCCTTGGATTCTAATTTTTTGAATATGAATGCTTCCGTAGAGCTTACGGTGCAAAAAACTTCATTCACGTTTAATATTCTTCGACTCTCTCCACACGATTATTTGAACACCTTAAGGACAAAACTACTGTGGGGAAGCGACACCCGGAATGCAAATAAGTTTGCAAACTAGATGTATTTGAATATTTTTGCTGTCTTATGTTGTCCAAACTCTCTATTGTAATGAGAAATTTTCTCCTTTTACCACTTTTGTTTTTATTGGTCTGTCAAACGGCAGATGCCCAAAGAAACACCAAAAGAAGGTACACCAGAAACCAGAATAAAATCACTTTTGAGATTTATGGTGGTGTGGGTGTTTCCAGCTTTTTAGGAGAACTTGGTGGTTCAAATAAAATCGGAAGCAATTTCGCCCGTGACTTAGATATAGAATCTACCCGCCTGACGACTACTTTGGGAGGCCGTATTTTTTACCATCCGCGTATTGCGCAAAGGGTAGGCTTAACTTATGGCTGGCTTTCTGGCGATGATAGCCGCACAAATGAGCCGGGACGTAACGGAAGGAACCTGAATTTCAGGACACCTCTTTTTGAAGTAAGCACTGCGATTGAATTATATCTTTTAAAGGAAAGTACGCCTAAAAACCGTTACCGCCTGATGTCTACGAGGCAAAAGGGAAATCCGGTGAGCATTTACCTGTGGGGTGGTGTTGGTGGTTTTTATTTCAACCCGAAAGGCAAAAACCCGGCTACCGGCGAATGGACGGCTTTACAGCCTTTGCGTACCGAAGGCCAAGGATATTATGGTTCCCGCCAACCTTACCAAAGATTTCAGTTATGTATTCCTTTCGGTCTTGGGTTTACATTCCGGGTGGCGCCACAATGGCGTATCGGAATCGATTTGGGATTGCGTAAAACATTTACCGACTATATCGACGACGTAAGCATGACATACGTAGACCCTGCCGTTTTCACACAAAGCGGTTCTTCCGATGCATCTTTGGCCGCACTGATGAGCAGCGGGAAATATCAAGGAGCTACCGGCGGAAATGCACCGGGCCAACAACGTGGCGATCCGAAAGATAAGGATTCATACATGTTCCTGACTGTTAACCTCGCCTATAAATTTGGATCAGGCGGCAGAAGCATGCCTAAATTCTTCTAAGAGAATATATACAATGAATATGTTAAAACCCCGTTTAGGGGTTTTGACGTTTTTATAAAACCTATGTTCAGAAATATCATCATCATACTTTTCATGTCTGTTTCTTCGCTGCTTACCGCGCAGAAGAATGAAATTGGCGTTACGGGAGGCGTGATGTATTATTTGGGGGATCTTAATCCCATCAAGCATTTCCGGTTCCCAAGCCCGGCCGTCGGCTTATTGTACAGGCATAATTTCGATCATCATTTTTCCATACGTGGCAACGTTATCGGAGGATACATATATGCCGACGATGCCCTTTCCAAAAACGGTTACCAGATTACCCGGAACCTAAGGTTTAAAAGTTTGGTGATCGAAGCCTCCGTTCAGGGTGAACTGAATTTTTTTCAGTTTGAGCCGGGCAACGCCAAGAAAAATAATTTTACGCCATTTATTTTTGGCGGCGTGGGTCTGTTTTATTTTAATCCCACGGCTAGGTCATCCAGTGGTACAAATTATCTGTCTCCACTCAATACCGAAGGCCAGGGTCACATTGCGGGTCGCAAGAAGTATTTGCCCATACAGCCTTCGTTTCCTTTCGGACTTGGGTTAAAGTGGAATCCTTTTAAAGGGGCAACGATTATGTTGGAGTGGGGCATGAGGGCCACATTGACGGATTATTTAGACGATGTGAGTACACGTTATGCCGATCCGAACATTGTTTCCATAGGAGGCAAGGACGCCGTTATTTTGGCAGACCAAAGCATTGATGTACTGGTAAATAATACGGACCGCCAACGCGGTTTCATGAAAAATAAGGACTGGTATTCGTACTTGGGTTTATATGTCACTTTCAGGATCAAGGATAAGGATCCGATCTGTTGGAAGTTCAGCCGCTATAAATCCATTTCGATTAAGAGTAAAAGGTAGTTATTGAATTTGTACTTTCGCAGCATGTTTTTTCGAGGAAAAGAAGATTTGGATCCGAATAAGATACCGGCACACGTAGCCGTTATTATGGATGGAAATGGACGTTGGGCCAAGAAAAAGGGCTTGATGCGAATTTTTGGCCACCGCAATGGCGTACGCGCCGTAAGGGAAACCGTGGAGGCCGCGGCAGAAGTAGGCGTAAAATACCTTACTTTATATGCATTTTCTACCGAAAACTGGAGCCGCCCGCAGGAGGAAGTGAACGCATTGATGGAATTGTTGGTGGAAAGTACCCATTCCGAAATGGAAACGTTGACGAAAAATTCGATTCGCCTGCAAGCCATCGGAGATTTAAAATCGCTACCCAAACATACGCAGGACAACCTGCAGGAAGCCATCGATAAAACAAAGGGAAACACCCGGATGACGTTGGTATTGGCATTGAGTTATAGCGCCCGTTGGGAAATCGTCCATGCAGCCAAGGAACTAGCCCGGCAGGTAGAAGCCGGCCAACTGAAAGCCGACGATATTTGCGAGGATCTCTTCAAAAAAGCATTGAGCACTTCCGACATCCCAGATCCGGAATTAATGGTGCGTACCAGCGGAGAGCAACGCATCAGCAATTACTTACTTTGGCAGTTGGCTTATGCCGAATTATATTTTACCGATACACTATGGCCAGACTTTAGGAAAGAAGATTTCTTCAAAGCCATTTTTGATTTTCAGCATCGGGAAAGAAGGTTCGGTAAAACGGGAGATCAGCTCCTGTCTGAAAAACATTCGCCATCCTCAGCTACCACTTACAATAAAACCGCTTGATGTCCGTTTCTGAAAAACTTGTTTCGTTAAAGACTGTGAAAAAATACTTGTCAGTTCTTGCCCTTGCGGCCCTCTCCATAGCACGTTTGAATGCACAGACAACGCTGGGTGCGGTTGATGTTTCTTATAAAAATGCCACCGAATACGAAATTGCCGATATTACGGTAAGCAGTAACTCGGATAAGGTGGACAAGAGTTACGTTATCTTCATCTCAGGCTTGGTACGTGGCGAGCGCGTAGAGATTCCAGGAACGGCCTTTAGCAATGCCATCAAAAAACTGTGGGAAGAAAAAGTATTCTCAAACGTAAAGATTACGCTTACCAAAATCATAGACGATAAGGCCTTCATCGACATTTACGTGGAAGAACGTCCACGGTTGACCAAATTTACCTTTAAGGGAATCAACAAAACCGAAACGGACAACATCAAAGACATGATTAAGCTCTTCCGGGGCGAGGTAGTAACGCCGAACCTATTGTTGAGCACCAAGTATAAGATCAAACAATATTACGACGACAAAGGATTTTTATTGGCCGATGTACAAACCGTAGAAATACGTGATACCGGAGCCGTACCGGGCGTTATTCTTGAAATAAGGATAGATAAAGGAGAAAAAGTCCGTATTGGCGATATCATACTCTCGGGCAACGAGCAGTTGGATGATTACCAAATCCTGAAGGCACTGAAAAATACAAAACGTAAATCGAACTTCTTGATCCATAAAGACCTTTGGAATTTAGTGTCGAAACCAAGATCTTCTATCGCATCCATTAAACGGGAAGATGCCAAGTACGATTTTTATCCGTTGTTAATTAAATACATCCGCACCAAGGCGAACATCAATATCCTGAAAAGTTCAAAATTCGTTGAAGCGGATTATGAAACCGACAAGGAAGCCATCATTACCGCATATAATAAGGAAGGTTTCCGCGACGCGCGAATCATTTCGGATAGCATCGGATACAAAAATGGCGACATGATTATCCATATCGACATAGAGGAAGGCCGCCGCTACTACGTAAGGAACGTAAATTGGATAGGAAACTCAAAATACAAGACGGAAGACCTGAATAAAATTTTGGACATGAAACGTGGTGATGTTTACAACCGCGAAAAAATTGACATGGCCATGAATTACAATCCTACGGGAATGGACATTTCCACCCTGTACCAAGATAACGGATATCTATTCTTCAACATCACGCCGGTAGAAACCAGCATCGACGGGGATTCCGTGGATTTGGAATTCCGTATCTACGAAGGTAAGCAGGCCGTCATCAGTAAGGTAACCATTACGGGAAACACCAAAACGAGCGACCACGTCATCTTACGTGAAATTCGTACCAAACCGGGGCAATTATTTAGCCGTAGCGACGTAATCCGTACCCAGCAGGATTTGGGTGCATTGGGTTATTTTAATCCGCAAGCCATGAACGTGGTGCCCAAACCAAACCCGGCCGACGGAACGGTGGATTTGGAATATGTGGTGGAAGAGCAGCCGAATGACCAAGTAGAGCTTTCCGGTGGTTATGGAAACAGAACCATCGTTGGAACATTGGGTGTTACGTTCAATAACTTTTCAACGCGGAATATTTTCAATAAAAAAGCATGGAAACCATTACCATCCGGAGACGGTCAACGTCTTTCGGTAAGGGCACAGAGTAACGGACAATATTTCCAGTCGTATAACCTCTCGTTTACCGAGCCTTGGCTTGGCGGCAAAAAACCGATTTCGTTCAGTGTATCGGCATATCACTCCCAAAATAACCTGGGAAGTACTTTGACGGATGGCCGGATCCAGTCGTCCAGTGTGATGGTGAGCGTTGGCAAGCGTTTGAAATGGCCGGATGATTTCTTCAACATTTTCGGTTTTGTGAAGTGGGAGCGTTACGGGTTAAGGAATTATGACGGTTTCGGATTGAATTATACGAATGGCGTTTCACACAAAATCGCTTTCCAATTGGCGCTTTCCAGAAACTCCACGAACGACCCGATTTTCCCTACCCGCGGATCCAACCTGACGGCCTCGGTAGAGGCTACGCCGCCTTGGTCCTCTTTAATTCCGAGGGACTATGCGAACCTAAGCGCCCCGGAACAAAACAAACTGATAGAATACCACAAATGGAAATTTAGCGCCCAATACTTCACAGGGATAGGCGGACAAAAACTATCACAAAAATTGGTTTTCCACACCCGTTTCGAGTTTGGCGCCATGGGTGGATACAATCCTGCCATCCCTACCACGCCGTTTGAGCGCTTCCAGGTCGGGGGAGACGGGCTTTCCGCATTGGGTTTCCAAAACCAGTTCTTGGGTCGCGAGGTCATTGCCCTGCGCGGGTATGTAAACGGTGCGTTGACGCCAAGCTATCCTAAGCAAAATGGTGCCGGCGGAACCGTGTATACCAAATTGACTACGGAGCTCCGTTACCTGATTTCGGGTAACCCAAGCGCCAAAATCTTTGCCTTAGGGTTTTTGGAAGCGGGAAATTCATGGGCCGATTTCAAGGATTTCTCACCATTCCGCGTAAACCGTTCGGCCGGTGTGGGTGTCCGCATTTTCCTTCCGATGTTCGGTTTGTTGGGTGTCGATTACGGATGGGGTTTCGACCCAGTTCGTGGTACGCCGGAAGACCAACGTAAAAAAGGAAACTTCCACTTCATGATCGGACAACAGTTTTAATAACTTTGAAAAGCAAGAAATTAATAATATGAAAAAGCTGATTTTGTTTTCCACATTATTCATGGCCAGTATTTTGGGATTGAGCGCCCAAAAATTTGCCTACGTGGATTCGGAATATATACTTTCCAACCTTCCGGAATATACACAGGCTAAATTTCAGTTGGATCAGGTGGCCAAAAAATGGCAAAAGGAAATTGAAGACAAAAACTCTGCGTTGGATAAGGAAATCAAAGCCTACGAAGCAGAAAAAGTATTGTTGACGGAAGATATGCGTATCAAACGCGAAAAAGAAATCGACGAGAAAAGGCAAGCCATCCTGGATGTACAGAAAAAACGTTTCGGAAGAGACGGAGACCTCTTCAAAAAGCAACAGGAACTCATCAAGCCTATCCAAGATAAGGTATTTGATGCCATCAAAGAAGTATCGGAAAACAAAAGCTACGGTATCGTATTCGATAAAGCCGGTGCCACCACCATCATGTACGGAAGTTCCAAATTTGACATCAGCGATGCGGTGATCCGTTCGTTGGGTTACGAACCCGGGCAAAACAGTGCCGAACCCGAAGACAATGCGGGCCCGGATGGAAAAGGTGGTGTAATACAAGACGTAAAAGACAAGGCTAACGAAATGTTTGGTACGGGAAACAAACCAAAATGATACAAGGCCCCATCGGCATATTTGATTCAGGATATGGTGGGTTGACCGTATTTAGAGCCATTGCCGATAAACTACCCCAATACGACTATATCTATTTAGGCGATAATGCGCGTGCGCCCTATGGTACACGCTCGTTCGAAACTGTTTACGAATACACGCTGGAGTGTGTGAAATGGTTTTTTGACCAAGGCTGTCCATTGGTAATTTTGGCCTGTAATACGGCATCGGCCAAAGCACTCAGGAGCATCCAGCAAAAAGACTTGCCCACGTTGGCTCCAGACAGGCGAGTGTTAGGCGTTATCAGACCTACGGCAGAAGTGATAGGCCGGCAAAGCCAAACCAAAAAAGTGGGCGTATTGGCTACCAAGGGAACGGTGAACTCCAAATCCTATCCGATAGAAATCAATAATTTTTCGCCGGAGGTAGAAATATTCCAACAGGCTTGTCCGCTTTGGGTTCCACTGATAGAGAACAACGAATACAAAAATGCTGGTGCCACCTATTTTATCGAGAAAGAAACCAAGGCCTTATTGGCCCAGTCGAATCAAATAGACACCGTGTTACTGGCTTGCACCCATTACCCGATCATTGCCGATCAAATCAGCCGTTTTTTGCCATCTTCCGTCAAGCTGGTGTCCCAAGGCAATATTGTAGCCGATAGTTTGGCCGATTATCTGGTGAGACATGGAGAGATGGAAAATAGGTTGCACAAAAACGGGACAAAGAAATTCTTTACCACCGACGATGCCGCTGATTTTGAAAACCATGCCTCGTTATTTTTCGGCGAGCCCGTAAAGGCGGAACAAATCAAGCTGTAAAAACAGCCTATTCCCTTCATTCTACCGAACAATTTAACTTAGTTTTGTCGTGGTAAAATCTGCATTGGATGATGAGAAAAGCTTGGGTTAAAATTTGGAGGTTAAGCTTCTTCGCTAATTTCATGTTTACCTTATTGGTGTTTTATCCCATATTCAAAATCTTATTCAGCACCCCGAGGTTTTATCCGGCGGCCTTGTGGCTTCAGCGCCATTGGGCAGCTTGGTTGATGTTTTGTGCGGGTATCCGGACCAGTCCACAATATGCCGTCCATACGGAAGGGACCGGACCGTACATTTGGTGTCCGAACCACACATCTGCATTAGATATTTTGGAAATGTATGCCGTGGTGCCGAACGAATTTCATTTCGTGGCCAAAAAGGAACATGCCAAGGTGCCCTTATTTGGCATCATGTTTACCAAAACCCATATTCCCATCCAGCGGGACAGCATGACGGACTCCTATAAGGCCATGCAGCGTGCCTTGGGCGATCTAAAAAGAGGCATCGACATCGTTTTGTTTCCCGAAGGCACCATGAATTTTGAAAAGGGTAAATTATTGAAATTCAAAAACGGCGCTTTTAAATTAGCCTGTGATGCCGATATACCGGTACTTCCGGTATATATGCCCGACAATTTGGACCGCTTGCCGTTCACCTACAGAATACTCTATCCGCAAGGCGGGCCAGGTAAGGCACACGTCATCGTAGGAAAACCCATCCATCCGAGAGATTATGATTATGATGCCAATGCCATTTCCCAGGCCGTGGGTGATTTTATGGAAGCGGAAAGACGTAAGGCTTTATTGCATTAACAGTATCAAGTAGTTGGTATCGGGTATTAAGACTTGGTTTTTTTTCGATGTCCATGATTCAATTTTTTTATTAATAATTAACGGTTATCCATTAATGGTGGTTTGACTGTTTGCCTACTTTCTGCTGAAATTGAACCACATAAGAAGCATAAGAAAACATAAGTTTCTTTCAACACATATTATGTTACTGCCACAGCTAAAACTGCCCGCTGTTGTGTTTTGTTGATGGCGAAATGATTCTGCTTCCTGTCTTCTGCCTGCTAAATACGGATCTTGTCCACCGCGTACATTTTCTGCCATCTAAAAAACTGCCTACTGCCTATTGCCTGCTGCCTACTATTCACCTATCTTTGTACCGGCTGAAACCTTTGCGGGCATTGTCCGTATAAATTAGCCAATCGTTCTTTGGGGTCGTCCGGTTTTGACAGCGTGACGAATGGGTATGTAAGCATGCCGAGGGTTGTATGGGACCTCGTAAATATCAATGTACAACACTTCAAGTGGCAATAGCTACTCTTACGCAATGGCGGCTTAATCAGTTAGATTAGCGCGCTTTGTCGTCTCCCGCTGACCGAACCCGTAGGTTGGTGATTGGAGGCGTCGTACAAATCGGGTTGGCTGATTCGGACATTCCGACGATGAGGCGAGATTAACTGGAAATAAGGGTTTGATCCGGCTGCGTTTGGCCAAATCAAACCTCGAAAACTAAAACAAACGATACGTATGTAGAAAGCTTATCAATTCCATGTTTGGACGAGGGTTCGAATCCCTCCGACTCCACCAAAAGAAATTAAGAATCCTGCTCCGGCGGGATTTTTTTTGCTCCATTTTTCCCGCAGATTGTGCAGATTTCGTAAAACAATTCAATGGGCTGATAAGTTTGTGAAAAAAAGCGATATGTATCTAGAAAGCTTATCTGTTTTATGTTTGGGCAAGGGCTTGCACAGTGCAACGCACAACGGAGGAATAATCGGCGTACGTCGTAATCCCTCCGACTCCATTTTATTGGTGAATTAATGACACCAAAAACTGTCTAAAATATTGTTTTAGAACAGTTTTTGGGTTTAACAATCAAATAACTAAAAATTGGAGCCTCAACCTTTCTTAAATAGTTGCAAAAAAAGTATTTTAAGAGCATATATGCGATTTTAATTTCAAATAAGATAATTAATTATTGAGTTTATTCAAAATCAAATTCAGTATTTTAATGAGCACACTTTTAATAAATAGTAATATTCATAAGAAAGAATATTGTTGTGGATCAAATAAAACTATAAACATCCGACAAAACTTGATTAGCGTAATTGCGGGCAAAGTCCCAATCTGAATTCGGTATCTTTGTTGGTGCAGTCCTCGTAGTGTCCGAAATTATTCTATAATAATCAACATCTGTATACTTCTTATGATACGCTTCTAATAACTCAGATTTTGATCTCTGTAAGATTTCATGTAAAGCATGCTCTACTGCTTGAGTTATGACTCTCCATCTGTTCTCTGGGAAATTCTCTCGTATTTCGGTAAGCTCAACAGAAACAAAATGCACATTATCAGAATAATCCTGAAAATTTAATCCTTTTCTTAGAACGCACTTATAAAAACTACTTTTGTAATAAACATGCTGTATCCAACGAGAAACTGCATTCTTTTGAGTCTCTCCTATGTAAAGAATGTCTTTTGAAAAAATTAAATAAACAAAAGAACCTTCTAAATCATCTTTTATAAAGGCTCTAACCTTCATTATTAAATAAGTTCCAGTTGTTATTCACCCAGTTATCCAATTGAAGAGAAGACGATCTCAAAAACTTATTGAAAATATTCAATACAACATCTCCTTCAACGGCTGCGAATTTTTGTATTGTCTGGTTTTGTCCGACTGCAAGTGAATGAAGTAATGCCTCAAAAGATTGTCTTAACGGAGAATCACCTTCCAAATTATTCAAAACGAGATCATAAAAAGGATGATTTTTATCTATCAAAACATAAGATCCTTCTAGACTATCCATTCCAACATCCCAAAAAGTCCTGTTTTTATTTCCCTCCCAATATCTTACTCTTCTAAAGCCTTCTTTTTGGTCCTCATCCTCATATTTTGGTTCAGTTTGAGTTTCAAAATCTTTAGAATTATCCTCTAGCAAACTTTTCCGCTTTTTCTTTTCTTCTGGATCAATTTGAGCACTTTCGTCTTCGTCTTCTTCCAAAGTAGAATTTACCGAGTTAAACTCAGCTCCTTCGGTTTCGTGCTGCTTTAAACTCTTGACAAGTGCATCGCACATTTCGAAAACCGTTTTAGATTGCGCTCGAGGTACCGATACCAGTGTTCTTAGAATTGCATCGACATCATCAGAGATAGTAAGGTGTTGTTTTGAAACATCTACGTCAAAAAGTTCATCATGCTCAGATCGAAAGGACACTTTTATTCTAATACCCAATTCTCTGTTAAGAAACATTCCATCACCCCATTTAATTAGGCGTCCATTTCGGTAAAAATAAAACCCACTATTTACTTGGCTTACGTCATATTCTTTAATTTTTTTCTTTTCATCCTCAGTGAATCCAGGAAAGTTTTTCATACTATCCTTTGGAAAAATACATGCTTGGATTTTAATTTTTTCACCATCAGACTGAATCGGGTTTTCAAACTCGGTATCTAATACCCTACAATTTTTCTTGCAATCATAACTTTCTTGCTCAAAGCTATTGTATGCGTCATTCCAAAACAGAATATCTTTGGACTTAATTTCATTTTCCTTTATTAAAGAAGCATTTGAGTCAAATACTTGAATGCTAAAATTCACATCAGGTTTATTCAAAAATTCAGCATAAACCACACCCGCTTTTTTCATTAAATCCTCCATTAACTTGGAGGCACTAACTCTACTTGTGTAAATTAAATCATGAAACGAAATAACAGTCCCTGATTCAAAATTGTCTAAAAATTGAGTTTGAGTTTCGCTTGCATTTTCAGTGGCATATCCAAAAACACCCTCCTCTTTTATCAAGTCTCGATCAAGAAAATACTTTTCCGAGATTGTACCTCCAGCTACCTTACTAACAACCTCGATCCTTCTACCTAAAGAAAATCCTGCTGACTTCAATCCCAAACCGTATTTAGACAAACTATTATTATGATATTGAACATCAGATCCTAGCTCTAATGCTTTTTTAATTCCTTCATCATCCATTCCCTTCCCATTGTCAACAATAAAGATTCTCTCAATGTTCTTTGGGTTATTTAGTGTTACTCCTTCCTTCAAAATTATCTTAACAGATATTTTTTTTGCTTCTGCCATGAATGAGTTGTCAATCACATCCATTATTGCAGAAGTTGGATTATAACCGATTCGTGCAATTGCATCACATATCCGATCAGCATTTATAGGTAAAGAATTGATCATATTAAAATCTTTAATTTGTTATTTATTAATTCCGCCAAAAACTCAAATCCTTCCACATTCGTTCGCTCCTCCACTTCTTGGTTCAGCAAGCGCAAGCCATGATCCACATGCATTTTGACGTACTTCGCAATGTCTTTGTCCGTTTTGTAAAGTTGGTAATGCGTACAAATCATTCCAGTGTAAATATCCGCATAATCACCGAACAAAACCGATTTCGAGTATTCTTTTCCCGTCGAATTTTCGATGTTTTTGAGTTCCAGTTTTTCCCCTTTTGACAAGGAATACGAAAAGGCAATGCGCGCGATTATGTTTTCGGTTCCCAAACCTAATTTACGGGTCAATTGAATGACAATTTCGCGGGCTTCAGAACTTGTTTTAATTTGCGTGAACATGGTCTTCTTCTTTGATGTATTGAAACAATCGGTTTATTTCCAAGTCCTTAAATGAAGAATTGTTCTCCTTGTTTTCTATCAAATATACTTTATTTATATTGGGTTTTAAGTATTGGTACTCAGCCTCTGACAATTCTTTTTCCAAAAGTGGAAAAATTACTACCTGCTCCGAGATGGCTGGATAGAATTCCTGGATGATTTTTTTAGAATGTGTTTTATCAAATTTTTGTAAAGGGCTGTCAATAAATACAGGAAACTTAATTCCTGATTCGTCTACCAAGGCTTTCAATAATGCAGTAGCATATAGCTGCTGTTCCCCTTTCGATAAGGAATCTTTGTCGATGATTTGCCCGTTTTGGTCCAACAAATCGATGTCCATCACATCATCCTGCACGTTTACCCGCACATCGTATACAAAATTGTTTTTGTGCATGATTTTATTCAGGCCAAACAAAATGGATTTTTGCAAGGCGTATTTTTTATCTTCCTTAATTTTTTTGATAATTGCCTTGATTTTCTCAAGTGTACTTACTGCAACATCGTGTTTTTTATTATCTAATGCATTTACATTCAGCTCTTTTTCGTACTCTGAAAGAACTTTTTTGGTTGATGTCAGGCGCTGCTTGTATCCATCTAACTCTGCCAACAACTTTCCTTTATCTGTTTGAAGGCTTGCCAATTTAAAATCAACGTTGGTTTTTTCATCGCGCAGCTTTTGCACCAATGGATTGTCTTTGCGTGCCTCCGCTTGTTTTATTTTTTGAGAAGTACGGTTCAAAAGCGTTCTATTAACTTTGTCTTCTTGTATTACGGTTTCAAACTGTGTAGAAAAAGTGCCTTTGATGTGATTCAGCACAGCTTCGAAATTTCGGTACTGATCCAATGTAAAATCCACCAAAATGGGCGTTTCTTTCTCTGGCGCCGTTCCAAACATCTGTTCTCTTTCAGAAAGTTTTTTCTGAATGGACGATTGGAGTTTCTTTTTTAGTGCTTTATCTAATTCCAGAACATCTAGATTTTGGAGAATTGACGTTGAGAACGAACGGAGTTCTTCCAAAAATGCCTCTTTATTGATACTCGTGTTATTTGATAGCCGTTCTGCATCTACTTGCTGTCTCAATTGAACCAAACCTGATCCTGCAATCGCTAAAGGTGCAATATCCAATAACTTCCGCAGTTTGTTTTTGATCTCAATAGAATTGTGTTTTAATTCCTCTTGTTCGCGCTTCAATTCCAATAATTCTTCCAATGTGATCGCATTTCCTTCCCGAATCAATTTTTCTTGAATGCCGTCAGAACGCAATTTGAACAACTGCAATTCGCTTTCAATATCCCTGAGTTTGTCTTCGTTCAATTCTATTTGTCCTTGCAACTGCTCCTGATCGTCGAACAAGGTGGTTAATTTTGTTTGTTGTTTCTTTGTTGCACCATCCCGTTTCAACTTAGAGATCAGCATTTCCAGGTTCCGTTTCAGGTCTTCGTATTTCTTGATTCCTAAAACTTCTGAGTAGGCACGACTTAAGTTCTTGAGTTCATCCCTTGTTTTGGCTTCTGCCAGGGCCACAATTTTCTCGGCGTCGAAAAAGAAAAACTTGGCAATTTCCCGTGGTAAGATAAAGTCATTGATAAATACTTCATACCCTACTTCTTTGGTCAATTCATTTTCCTGTCCGTCGATGAAAATTTTCAACTCCTCTTGCTTGGATTTAAAATCAAAAGAACGTGTAATCACCACTGATTTACATGGTATGGAAGGTATTGCAATTTCATTCAGCTCAATTTCAATTGAAAATTGCGCTGAATCATTTATTTTTCGCTCAAAATCATTGCGTACATCCCGGTTAATCAAGGTGTGTAGAAATTTATCGTATCCTCCCGAATTACGGATGTCATTGCGGTACTTTTCCTCTACCTCGGAAATCATTTTCCCGTAAAATCCCCAAATTAAAGAAGTCAGGAAGGTTGTTTTTCCAAAACCATTTTTTCCGGCAATGATGCTGATGTTGCGATCCAATTTAGAATCAAACGACACCGTGTTTTTGCCTTTATACACACGAAAATTTGTTAAGGTGATTTGTTTGATTTTCATAATCCATGATCATTAACAAATGTTTCAATGCGGTTTTCCACATCATTGTGTAAGCCATATTTAGAAATGAGCAAAGATTTCGTTTTTTGCAATGTGATTAGATTATCAATCAAATCAAAATACTCTAAATCATCTCCACAAACTTCTTTCATGATTCTACGTTCAGTTGCATCCAATGCATTTACACTTGATGTTTCAATATCTTTCTGATAGATTTCTTTGTAAAGCTGTCCGACGCTGTAATCGAAAATTCCATCGCGTGTCCAAATCACCTGAATGGCAATTAATTCCTGGTTATTAATCAATATCACGTATGGGCGTTCTTTTTGAATTTCCTTCTGGATTGTCAATAAATCTTTTAAAATTTGATAGCGGTATAACGGGGTATAATTACCGTTTTTCGAACCATCCTCTCTGACTGCAGGCTGCCCATTCCGCCTAGTATTCATTCTGTTTTCTGAAACATTTCGTCCATCAACCATCCGACTTCGAAACTCTAACAATGGCTGCATCCATTCTTGCCCGTTATTGACTAGAGCTGCCATCGATTTATCCGTTTTCACAACTGTACATGTCCAGCAGCCAAAGCGACTTTGTCCACAAGAACCATGTTCTTTATTTGTCACTACCGTCGGACATTCATAGTCATCGGCACTGGCATCGGAGTATATTTTAAACAGAATCGAATTATCAAATCCCCAAGGAGATCTGACGGTATTGATGATATACCAAACTTCTTCTAACATCAACTCTTTAATTGGAGCATACACATAAGTGTTTCCTGTAGTTTGATGCTTTGATAAACGACTTCCTGTCACTTCATGCTTGCGGATGGATCGTTCACGCGTCACACTTTCATCATATCGAGAACCCAATAAAACAATAGCCTCTCCTTTTTTGTCAATTTGTTCCAACAAGAAATTACCGGTAGGTCTTATTTTTAACTTATCCGTACACCATCTGAATGAGCTATTAGGCACAGGATAACCTTTTCCGATTACATTAATCCAAAAAGTTTCATCCAACTTTGGAGTGGTTTTTTTTACAATAATTGGTAAATCCTGGTCTCTTGCAGCTTCTGTAATTTGAGCTAAAACACCTTCCACATAATTTGCAATAATAGGGTTTTCAACCATAGTATCATTACACACAATGTACACAGGGCGTTTTAATTGAAAGGGGCTTTCATTATTTTCGCGAATTCTACGAAGAGCAATCCAAACTAGCATCAACAAAACAGTTGAGTCTTTTCCTCCACTAAAGCCAATTATCCATGGGCGATGAAGATCTCTTGAAAACATGTATTGATCAGTAATTTCATCAATAATGGCTTCTATTTTCTTGCTTTTTATTAGCTGGAACATTTCACTTAATTATAACTTACAAAGTTAAAGTTAAAAACTATTAGTTCGCAATCTATTTTCGTTCTCTTATAAGTTTTACTCATACATATCAACAAATTAAGATTAATTATTTTATACTGTAACAACAGGAAGGGGGCAGCATTTGATAACTCCGAGAACAACAGCGGCTTTACAGCCTTGGCGCATGAGATTTACGATTACCTACAGTTACAGGTTCCGCTTCGGAAGGGTAAAAAACATAAGTGATAAAAGGCAACCAAAATTAAATTTTATTTAGTTTTAGTTTAATAAAATTGATTTATATATTTGCAATGTTAAATAATGAATCATGAAACCAAAACTTCCCATCCACTGCCCCAGCTGCGCTGAAACGTTGAATGTTTCGCAACTAACTTGCAGCCATTGCCAAACGGGCATTTCGGGCAATTATGCGCTTCCTGTTTTGTTGCAACTTACCGAAGAAGAACAGCAGTTTATTCTGGCTTTCTTCCTCTCCAGCGGCAGTTTGAAGGAAATGGCGACGCAGATGGGAAACAGTTACCCGACGGTAAGGAACAAGCTGGACGATATGATTGAAAAGGTAAAGGCTTTGAACGCGAAGTAATATTGTTTTACGATAAAATATAGGAGAATGAAAATTAAGTTGTTGCTCAATCCGTTCGAGAAATATACCGAAAGCCAACTGCTGACGGTCGGTTCGTTGGCCATGTTCGTCGGTTCGGTGTTGGCATACGTATTCGGTGCCCGGTTTGATGGTGCCATTGATGTACATTTCAGTGAATACGTAAGGATATACCAGCCGTTTTTTGATAACCTGTTTAATATCCTTTGTCTATCGTTCGCTTTGTGGATCGCGGGGAAATACATCAACGATAAAACCCGCATGATCGATATTTTGGTGACGGTGATGGTAGCCCGGGTCCCGTTTTATTTTATCCCGTTGTTTAATATAAACAACTTTATTTCGGATATAACGGATTCCTTGCTAAACAATGAAGCGGCGCTTCGGGCGGGTTCTTTTCCGGATATATCCATGTTTGATTTGGCGGTTTTGCTGGTATTTGCCGTTATTTCCATCGCGTTTTTTCTGTGGTTCGTTATCTTGTTATACAGCGGATTTAAAACGGCCACCAACAGCAAAACGGCTACGCATAAACTCTATTTTGCCTTGGCGATCGTGTGCGCCGAGATTGTAACGAAGATTATTCTGGTTTATTCAAGATAATGGAGTAAAGCTATGGATACCACTAACCGGGTAACCCTTCGACGGGCTCAGGGAAGCCCTGCAATAGTTACAAAGTTCGCCTGGGCTCGTCGAAGGCCTAACGAAAGCTATCCTAACCGCTATTCCTATTGTTTCAAAATAGATGCACACTTAAAGAATAGTCACTTAATATATCAATACCATGAAAAACATGATTTTATTTGAGGAAACACAACGATTCCGCCAATGGTGGCTTTGGGCCATCCTTTTATTTGTAACCGGAATGACGGCATATCAATTTTATGGACTGATGGATATGGATGTATCATTTGTAGATAACATAAAAGCCCATCCCGAATTATTCTTTGGCGTTATATTAAATGTATGCCTGTTGGTTTTGTTCTATTTTGTACGGTTGGAAACCAAAATAAATAATGAAGGAATCCATTTCCGCTTTTTCCCTTTTCATCTCAAATTCCAATCGTATGCATGGGGCCATGTTTCCGCCAAAAGTGTGATTCAATACAGTCCCATTTTTGATTACGGTGGTTGGGGAATACGGGGAATCGGGAGAAAGAAAGCCTTCAACGTATCGGGAAGCAAAGGCTTACAACTTGTGCTGGAAAACGGCGACCGACGATTGATCGGTACACAAAAACCGGAGGAATTACAAGATTTATTAAATAAGTTATAACATCATTTTCTAATAAGCCATTTTAATTGCCTTTTCCAAAATAAACAGACCGATGGTAATAAATGCCATTATCCCTACGGCAATACGCACCGGCAAGTTTTTTACAAGGGCTATAATTATTCCAAATACAACCAGTTCCAACAGAAAAAATATCACATTGGCGGTATCATATACCCCACCTATGGCTTCATAATTACCTTCTTTGGTAATGACGGGTATAATGGCATAACTGATGACCCGGTAACAAAAAATAACGATAAGCTTATATGCCAAGTACACAAAAACCGCTATCACGTTAGGGTTTATGCTATTTGCCTTGGCATTGATTAAAGTCGGTTTACCGCACTGGGAACAGTATTGGGCTACGTTTGGATTATCGTTGTGGCAGTATGTACAAATCATCGGTTACGTGTGGTTTTAGATTTAAATAAGTCGAATTTGGATGGAATGGGCACTTTGGGCCATGCGTTGTTTGTTTCGTCTATATCCGCTGTTTCGCGGTACGGATCCAGTTGTATGTTGGTGACTTCCTTATTTTTCAGAAAAGTTTTCACTACGTTTTTCTCATTCTTGCGCCAAATGTATGCGTTAATTCGTTCCACTTCTTCCGTGCCGTCGGCAAACGTCCATCTGATGATGATGGGCGAAACCAGCCCGCCTTTGTTCGTAAAACTGATTTCGTAATAATAATTGCCCGCATATTTTTGGAAAGTCTCCACATCCACGTTGGCCATTCTGTCGGCATCGCTCATGGCCATTTTGCCCCGTTTGGCATTTTTCTCTATTGGCATATAATAATGGTAATCGCGGAGCGAAGTATCCAGATCCACCAAAAATTTCATGCCCGCTTCCTTGTTCCTCAACTGTGAAATATGCGTCACCCGTTCTTCGCGTGTGGATGGCATAGGCACGGAATCAATCTTCGTGGAAACGATTCCCTTATCCGTCACCGTGAAAGCCTTTACGCTGTCCATCGAGATATCCACCGGTTGGATATCGTAGAACCAGCCTCTCCAGAACCAGTCCAAGTCCACACCCGAGGCATCTTCCATAGTGCGGAAAAAATCTGCCGGAGAGGGATGCTTGAATGCCCAACGGCGTGCGTATTCCTTAAATGCGTAGTCGAACAGTTCTCGGCCCATCACCGTTTCGCGCAGTATGTTGAGTGCCGTGGCGGGTTTTCCGTAGGCATTGGAGCCAAAGTTGTTGATGTTGTCCGAATTGGTCATGATGGGCTCCAACTGGTCGGGCGACATCTTCATGTAGGAGGCAATTTTAAATGCCGGTCCGCGTCCAGAGGGATATTGGTTGTCGAATTCCTGTTCCGCCAAAAACTGCACGAATGTGTTTAGGCCTTCATCCATCCAACTCCATTGGCGCTCGTCGCTGTTGATGATCATGGGGAAGAAGTTGTGTCCTACTTCGTGGATAATCACCGAAATCATGCCGTATTTAATACGCTCGCTATATGTTCCGTCGGCCGCGGTACGACCATAATTGAAACAAATCATCGGGTATTCCATGCCGTTTTGCGCCTCTACGCTGATGGCCGTGGGATATGGATATGGAATCGTGAATTTGGAGTACGTGCGGATGGTATGCGCTACCACTTTGGTGGAGTATCTGCGGTACAATCCGTAGGCTTCCTTTGGATATACACTCATGCACATGGTTTTTTTGCCGCCTACGTCCACTTTCATGGCGTCCCACACAAATTTGCGGGAACTTCCCCAGGCAAAATCGCGTACGTTTTCTGCAGCGAATTTCCAGGTTTTACGATTCGTTTTATCGGGTGCCGATTCGCGTGCTTTTGCCTCATCCAAGGTGATGACTTCCACCGGTTCGTCCGATTTTTGGGCATTGCTCCATCGAGCTAATTGTGCTGTATTAAGTACATCGGCTGCGTTTTGAATGGTTCCGGTGGCAGTTACCACATGGTCGGCGGGTACGTTCATGCTTACGCTGTAATTACCGAACGGTAAGGCAAATTCCGCCCTCCCGGTAAACTGTTTGTGGTTCCAGCCTTGGTAATCGCTGTACACACACATACGCGGAAACCACTGGGTGATCGTGAACGTATGGTTGCCATCTCCCGGAAAAAATTCATAACCGCCGCGGCCGCCGATTTTCAACCTTTCGGGAATTTTATAGTTCCATTCTACCTTAAAAATTATTTTTTCGCCCGGTTTTAACGGAATAGGCAAATCTACCCGCATCATGGTTTGATTGATGGTGTGCGACAATTTTTTGCCTGCCGCATCCGTTACGGCCGTAATGTTTACGCCGTAGCCGTCCAGCATGCGTTTGTAATCCAGGCGGTCCAATTGGTCGTTGGTAACGGGTTGGGAGATTTTACTGCCGTCAAAGTTATTGCTTTCCGCATCCGGACTGTGTTGGTTTTCGTCCAACTGTAGCCAGAGGTAAGGCAAGGCATCCGGTGAGTTATTGTAATAGGTGATCTGTTCTTTCCCGGTCAGTTTCAATTCTTTTTCATCCAGAAATGCTTCGATGTTGTAATCGGCGCGTTGTTGCCAGTATTGGTGTCCCGGTGCGCCAGATGCGGTCCTGTATGTATTGGCATCGGGCAGAATGGTTCCCAGCTGCTCAAACTTGTTCCCATGGTTCGAGGTGGGGTTGTTCTGGATATTCTGTGCCACGCCTTGCAGGCCGAGCGTGAATACAGAAAGGAGATATACGATTTTCTTCATCATTCAAATAAAAAGGACAAACGTTCCAAAGCCATCAAAAAAGCGACGCCAAATACGGCCGACGAAAGGAAAAAATTCCAGTTCCGACGTTGGACACGAAATAGTGCGGTTAAAATTACGGAAATCAACAAGACCACCAAGACGATGAGTATTTGGCCGGCTTCCAACCCTAAGTTGAAGGCCAGCAAAGGCATCGCCATATTTTCTTCGGAACCCAGTAGTGATTTTAATAAGGTAGAAAAGCCCAATCCGTGGATAACACCGAAAAAGAGTGCAAGGAAATAATTCAACCGGAAGTTGGTTTGGGGAACCGTATCCAAGTGCCGTAAATTGTAGAGGCAGGTAATAATGATAGTGACCGGGATCAAAAATTCTACCCAACCGGTATCCGCCTTCACGATATCCAATACGCTCAGGGCCAAACTCACGCTATGGCCGATGGTAAAGGCGGTGATGAGCACCAACAAATTTTTCCACTGGCGCCATGCATACACGCCACAGAGCGCTAGAAGAAATAGGATATGGTCGTATCCTTTGAGGTCGGCGATATGTTCCAGACCGGTAAAAAACCAAAGGGAAAAATCGTTCACGAATCGTACTTTTGTTCTATGATCAAGGGCAATAATATTGTTTTTTCCTTAATTCTGCTCGCTTTTTTGTCCATTGTCGGCAAAGTGTCTGCCCATCCGTTTTACGTGAGCGTAAGCGAAATCCGCATCGATACCCAAAAATCCACGCTTAACGTAAGTTGCCGCCTTTTTACGGATGACCTGGAAAGTGCATTCACCAAAATATATAAGACACCGTTCGATTTGCTTAAAACCCTGGAAGACCCGGCCGTACATAAATACATGGACGAATACTTCCAGCAACGTTTTTCCATTGGCATTGCCGGCACTTTACAGTCACTTTCTTTCGTAGGCCTGGAAAAGGAAGACGAGGCCGTTTGGTGCTATTGGGAATCTTCTAATTTCAAGACATTGGGAAATATAACGGTGACCAGCGCACTGTTATATGATTTTTTGCCTGACCAAATCAATATTATACACCTGTACGTAAACAACGCAAGGCAGAGCGCCCGCTTGGTAAATCCGGAGAAGGTGGCGGGGTTTGGGTTTTAACACCCGGCGATTTAATGTTGTACTTTTTCTATCTTTTTATGTGTTTCCAGGTATGTGGGCAATGCCGCAGAACCATACCATAAATATAATTCCGGTTCCAGCAGTTTCTGTTGGATGGCCGGGTCTTTGGCTAAATAGCCATTCGCTTCATCAAATGTTTTGGCATCTAGGATAAAAATACCGCGGTATGTTTTATCGTTTTTTACTATAGGGCCGGCTACGATTAATTTACCGGCTTCTACCAACCGGTTAATATTTTCCATATGACCCATGAAAAGGCTGTCTGTAAGCGCATTGTTGTCGGTCGAGAAACTCCCTGTTTTTAGCATGACCAACACATACTTTTTCATTCCATATTCATCTCCGCCCAATGTTTTGGCCAAACTGGAATCGTAGGTGGGTTTAACGGTTTGGGAAAAAGCTATGGCATTCAGAAAAAATGTCAACGAAAAAATTAAAAGAGGTTTCATTTTTATCAAATTTAAAATGGAATCTAGCCCTGTGTTATTTTCAATATATCCCTATAATGGACATTCAAATTCCGGCTGTCCGAATAATGTGGAATGATGATGAATTTACGTTTTCCTAATATGTCATCTTGTATATCAATCTCGTATTTTCCAGAAGCGTATAATGCTTTCAAAGTGGCGTCTTTAGGCTTCCAATCGGCAAATAACGGAGAGTTTTCGATCAATGCACGTCTTACTTCGTGGCCCATGCACAGCACAATTTCTGGGTTGATGATTTGTAATTGTTTGATGAAAAAATCATAGCACAATTGGTTGTACTCTTTTTGTAATCCGATGGTGCGTTTGGTGTTTGTGCCTTCTTTTCTTACGCCCAAATAAAAATTGGTGAAATAGGTTTGGTTAACGTCTAATTTTAAACGTTTGATAAAATTACCGATGGCCGGATTAGCTTCTTTATCGTTGGGACATTCTTCGGTTAAATATTCATCGGTGCCAAAATCATTTCCCAAAACCATGGTCTTAAATTTACTGGCGCTCTTTTTCTTCTCTGCATCGCTGATTAAAATACCGTCGCCCAACGGAAAGAAACCATACTGTAATTTGTTATATTTATTGATCATCCCCGAAGCTTCGAATATGGGTTCTGATTTGTTGGTCATTTTTTCGAGTTCGCTGAATAATTGTTGCGTAGGCATATTTCTGTGTATGAATTCATCCCAAAGGTATTCATTTCGGCATAATAGCGGGTTTATTGGCTTTCGTCAGGTTTCCGCAAACTCTTGCTTATCTTTGGTTCAATAAACCAGGGTAGATTATGGCATCACAGATATTACAGTTCATGCAGGCCAACATAGGCAAAACTTTCGGCGATTATGCGCCACCGTTTTCCAAATTTCTGAACGGCGTCATCGTTTCGGCTGAGGAAGAAAAAATAGTGATGGAATTTGAGGTACAACCGGCCATGATGAATCCCGCAGGGAGTATGCACGGCGGTGTACATGCGGCCATTATCGACGAAATGACGGGTTTGTTGGTAGCCACGTTGGGCGAACCTACACTATTCGTTTCGTCCAATTTGAATGTAGACTTTTTCGGTAAGGTAAAACTGGGAGAAAAGGTAAAGGCGGAAGCCACACTCAACAAGCGGGGTAAAACCATCATGAACGCCGAATGTTCCATCTATAACGGAGAAGGGAAAAAAGTTTCCCGTGGGACATGTAATTTGGCCAATACGGGAATATCTATTTAGTTTTAAGTTCTCGGTCTTTGAGTGTTTAGTTTTACTGGGAACTAAAAACTAACCACTAAAAACTATTTATTTCATCGCCTTTATCCAATCCTGCAATAATTGCAAGCCTTCCTGATCCACCATGCGTCTACCCATTTCGGGCATCATGATGCCGGGATCCAAACTTTGGAGTCGGTAAATCATGATCGATTTTTCGGGACGGCCCGGATCGATGGAATATAACATATCGGCAGAAGCCCTTCCTGCCGCCACGGGTGTTTTATGGATACCTAATTTTACGCTGTCCGTTTCGGTTATGTTCAAAAACAGGCCACTGGTAGATGCTTGTCCGCCCGCGCGGTGGCAATGTCCACAGTTTATGTCCAGATAAGCCCGGGCACGTTCGTTTATGTTTCCGCTAGAAGGATTGTTCCAGACCGAATTTTTCTGCGCTTTTGTTATATCGCAGCCGATTAATTTATTCTTTTCGGTCCAATATACCAATTGGTTTTTGGTACCGTCGGCGTAAATGAATTCTTTGTTCAACGAACGCGAGGTAAGGCCTATGGGAACAATCTTCCCGTTGAGTTCATGGCATTGCTTGCATTGGTTTTTATTGGGTATCACGTAATTGATGCTTTGTTTTTTGCCATTGAGGTCAATCCAGGAAACAGGTTCTATTTTGCCGGCTACATCGTAGTAGGCTTCGGTTTGTTCTGTATTCCAAATGTATGGGAATGTGGCCCATCCGTCGGTCTGTTTGTATAAGATCCGCGTTTCCAGGATGCGCTTTTTCTTGTCCGGTTTTCTAAAATCTTCGGGATAATAAAATGTTTTGGAAAGTACGGTTCCTTCCGGAAAATCAAAAGCTTCGTCGGCAGAATAATGGGCCGGTTTCCCTTCCGGAAATTTAACGAAACGTAATTTATACGCATAGTCCGAAAACAACGGCGTATTCAAATCGTAAGGAATTACGTCATGTGCGGGTGAATGGTCCTTTAAATCGCCCGTGAATAAACCATAATCCGATAATTTTTCGTAGGGTTTAAACACCTCTTCCTGTTTGAAACCCATAACCGCCAACAAGTAAATTAAAATAGAAGCAAAAAATATAACAGATTTTTTCATCTCTTTATTTACAACTGAACCTTTCCACGTCTTTACTCAAACCTTTGAAACCATTTCCCGCATCTAAATTTGAAAAGCTTCCGCCCTGGTTATCATACACGCAAATTTTGTTTGGATTTTCGTCTGTTTGTTTTTTATCTACAATGCCGTCATACAGTATTGCGGGTACATGTTTACCGAATTTTACCCACAGCAATAATCCCAACCTTACTTGTTTGGACGGGCCTTTTTTTGATGCCGTTATGATATTTTCATACACTTTTACATCATTTGGGAGTGGCGTATATTCCTTGTCGTTGTATGTGCGTTCCGTGATGTAGTAACTCAGGATACTTACACTGGCCGTACGGTTGTCGGTAATTTCGTTTCCGTATATTTTTACTTGGTCGGTAGCCATCACCATCACGCCGGTACCTGGCGGAACTTCACCTACGATGTTTCCTTTGGGTGCAAAATTTTTATAATTATTGGATATTATTTTATTGTTATACACGGAAACATTCCGTCCGTGTTTTAGCGGTAATCCAGGCAAATCGAACACCAAAATTCCCCCTGAATTATCGGTGGCGGTATTATTATATACTTCCGCGTTCACGCAGTTTTCAATTTCTATACCGGCCACATTATATTTGGCGGTACAATTTCTCACGGTTACATCATGCGATTGGCCTACATAGATACCTGCATCCGAAGCGCCGATAGCAACACAGTCTTCAATCAAAACCCCGTTGCAGCTTACCGGATACAATGCATATGCGCCGTTTTTTGCCGATGGTTTTCCTGTCCATTCGGCTTTTAGGTTTTTCATATGTAGTTTTTCGGTATTCAGGATCTTGATGCAGTCTCCCTTGGCATCTTGAATGGTAAAGTCTTGTAGGATAATATTTTGGCAACGATTGATTTTAAAACCTTCCGCGCCATCGATCTGGCCTTTGTAGGAAATAATGGTTTTGTCCACCCCTTTCCCTTTTAATACGATGTTCTTTTTATCGTCGATGGAAAGGCTGCGTTTAAACTCAAACCTACCTTCCGGCAGGTGGATTGTATCCCCGTCATTGGCTTCTATGGCGGCGGTTTGAATGCGTCGAAACACATCGTCCTGCGACCAAGTTATGGAGGCGTACAGGCATAACGAGACGCATAATCCGATTCTTTTCATGAATTAGTGCTTTGCACTAATATATGAAAAAGTAAATAACAAAAACACGAAAAGTGCTTCGATTGCCGAATGTCTATGGGCGATTATTATGCATTACTTCTTTGAAATAAACTGTATATTCCTTTTCAACCCTTCGTATTTGGCCCGCTTGATGGGCGAACGGCGGAAAATCTCCTGAAAAATCTCCTCGGTGATTTCTTCCCAATCTTTTGTGCTATAATTTAATATGGGATCCGATGGTTTAAACTCGGGTACGTTATGCGGTTTAGAAAAGCGGTTCCACGGACAAACATCCTGGCAGATATCGCAACCAAACATCCAATTTTCGAATTTACCTTTTACGTCTATCGGAATTTCTTCTCGCAATTCAATCGTGAAATACGATATACATTTGCTGCCGTCTACCTGATAAGGTTCTACGATGGCTTGGGTGGGGCACGCGTCGATGCAGCGTGTGCAACTTCCGCAGAAATCTTTGATGGGGCCGTCGGGTTGTAATTCCAAATCGGTAATGATTTCGGCGATGAAGAAAAAAGAGCCTTGGTTTTTATTGATCAAATTGGAATTCTTTCCCACCCAACCCAAGCCGCTTTTCTCGGCCCAGGCTTTTTCCAGTACGGGTGCAGAATCGGTAAAGAACCGGGCCGTTATATCGCCGAATTCTGTTTTTAAATCTTCGAATAAACCGGCCAATTTATTTTTGATTACCGTGTGATAATCTTCCCCATAAGCATATTTACTGATTTTCGGGGCAAGTTCATCGGTCTGTTTTATTTTCGGGAAATAGTTGAGTAATAGTGATATAACAGATTTAGAGTCAGGGACTAATAGGGTTGGATCCAGCCGTTTATCGAAGTGATTTTCCATGTACGACATGTTGCCGTGTTTGCCTTGCTTGAGCCAATTCTCGAGTCTCGCTGCCTCGTTTTCCAAAAATCCGGCTTGGGAGATGCCACAAAACTCAAAACCGTGTTGAATCGCCAACTGCTTGACGCGTTGCGATCGTTGTTCCTGCTTATGTGATGTGGCGCTCATGGTGGTTACACGGAGATTCACAGAGAACCAAGGAGGTTCGAGGAAAGGAATGGTAAATTATATATATTATTTGTTACGCGCATGGTTGATTACACGGAGTTCTTGAAGAGGAAGTGTATAAGAACCCAGCATGCTTCTGTATAAGTTTTATATATCATCAAATAGCGAACCCGGTTTTCGAGAAGGCATTTTTCCCAGATGGCGGAATGCTTTGTCGGTGGCTATCCGTCCGCGTGGTGTACGCATCAGAAAGCCTTCTTGGATGAGGAACGGTTCATATACCTCTTCTATCGTTCCCGCATCTTCGGAAGCTGCGGTGGCAATCGTGGTCAATCCCACCGGCCCGCCGTGGAATTTTTCGATGATGATTCCCAGTATTTTATTGTCCATTTCATCTAATCCAGATTTGTCTACGTTGAGTGCAGAGAGGGCCATGTCGGCGATTTCTTTGGTAATGGTTCCATCACCCTTGATTTGGGCAAAGTCGCGTACACGCCGTAGCAATGCGTTGGCAATACGCGGGGTTCCACGGCTTCGTCTGGCTATTTCGTACGATGCATCTTCGTTGATTGGTGTTTTCAAAATTTCTGCCGATCTGTTGATGATGCCCGACAGGATGTCCGAAGTGTAGTATTCTAACCTAGAATTGATACCGAAACGGGCACGGAGCGGGGCCGTAAGCAAACCCGAACGGGTGGTGGCCCCTATCAAGGTAAATGGACTGAGTGATATCTGTACCGTACGCGCGTTGGGGCCGGAATCGATCATGATATCGATTTTATAGTCTTCCATGGCGGAGTATAAATACTCTTCCACGACAGGACTCAAACGGTGGATTTCATCAATAAACAAAATGTCGAAATCATCCAGGTTGGTCAGCAGACCGGCCAAATCGCCGGGTTTTTCCAATACGGGCCCAGATGTTATTTTGATGCCTACGCCCAAATCGTTGGCAATGATGTTGGCCAAGGTAGTTTTGCCCAAGCCCGGAGGGCCATGCAATAATACGTGATCCAATGCTTCTTTTCTACGGCGTGCGGCCTCGGTGAAGATTTTGAGGTTCTCCACAATTTTATCCTGCCCCGCAAACTCACGGAAAGCGGAAGGCCTTAGTACGCTCTCTATGTCTTTTTCTGCCGGAGAAAGGTTCTCCGCTTCGGCATCCAGGTATTCGTTCAAGATTATTTCTTTTGGCGTGTAAATGTACGACACCCACGCAAATTAATAAAGGTTACTTTCAGGAGCCATACAAATAGGGCTTGTATTTTTCAGATTATCTACTTGGGACATTGTTCCTTGTTTTTAAAACTATCTTTATTTCGCACTTATTGTCCAACGTAAATTATCAGTATTTAGGGGTAAAAAAGCCTAAATATGGATTAAACTATTTTTTATTTTTTTTAATCGTTAAAATAAGTTAATTATTTATATTTCACTTGTTATGAATGAGTTAAGATGATTGTTTTTACAAAATATAAATGTAGGTACATCCAAAATGGATAAAATATAATCGGAACAATATCAAAATGTTACAAATGAAGCTGACGAATTAATTATGACAAGGGTGTAGGTATATTATGACAAGTTTGTTGAATCTTTAACGTACCCTTGTTTGTTTGGGTCTGAAAAAACGTATTACATTTGCTTCAGATAAACGAGACACTTGCTGTCTCTTTATCATAACCTATATGAGGGTTAAGGGTTAAGGGTTAATTACGAAGAGGCATCACTTTCAGTGGTGCCTTTTCGTTTTCGGTAGTTTTTAATTTGTAGGTCCAACCGAATTTATAAACCACATAAAACATAAGGAAGTGTGGAGCTTATATATCTTTTATGATTTATAAAAACTCATTGGCCAAGTTGGCCAACTCACTTCTTTCGCCTCTTTCTAATGTAATATGTGCATGTAGATGGTGCGTATGAATACGGTCGATGAGGTAGGAGAGGCCGTTACTTTGTGTATCCAGATACGGCGTATCTATCTGGAATATATCGCCCGTGAAAACGATTTTCGTGTTTTCTCCTGCCCGGCTGATGATGGTTTTTACCTCGTGTGGCGTAAGGTTCTGCGACTCATCCACGATGAAATACACATTGGAAAGGCTCCGTCCGCGGATATAGGCCAACGGCTGGATCACCAATTTTTCGTTTTCGAGTAGTTCGCTTACTTTTTTACCCTCCTTGTCGTGCTCGCCGTATTGGCTTTGGATGAATTTGAGATTGTCGAACAGCGGCTCCATGTATGGATTCAGCTTGGATTTGATGTCGCCCGGTAAATAACCGATGTCCTTATTGCTAAGTGGCACGATGGGCCGGGCTAGATAAATCTGGTGAAAATTGCGGCGCTGTTCCAAGGCTGCGGCCAAAGCCAGCAACGTTTTTCCGGTGCCGGCTACGCCTTGTAGGGTCACCAGTTTAATGTCGGGATTGAGCAATGCGTTCAGCGCGAATACCTGCTCGGCATTCCGGGCTTTGATGCCATATGCATCACGGCGTTCCACGCGTTCCACGCGGTGTGTTTCCGCATTAAAATAGCCCAATGCGGACGATTTTTGGCTTTTCACCAAAAAGTAATGGTTGGGGATAGGCGTTTCATTGCCGATCAATTCTTTCGGATCGCAACCCCCGTCGCGGTATATGGCATCGATAATCTCCGGGCTGGCATTGAAAATCTCGGATTTGCCCGTGTACAGCATGGAGATGTCACGCACTTTTCCCGATTCAAAATCTTCCGAACCCACGCCCAGCGATTTGGCTTTGATACGCAGGTTGATATCTTTGGAGATCAATACCACTTTGCGGTCCGGATATTCGGCCTGCAAAGCCATGGCGGCATTTAATATTCGGTGGTCGGCTTTGTTTTCGCCAAATATTTTGGTGGCGTCCTTTTCCCGGGTGATGGCATCTTCGCGTACTACCCTGAATTTTCCGCGATTCCGCCCCTTGATGGGAATCCAGTCGCTAAAATTGTTGCCTTTGCCATATTCGTCCAACAGGCGGATGAATTCGCGGGCCTCAAAATTTTTGGTGTCGTTTCCTTTTTTAAAGGTATCGAGTTCTTCGAGTACGCTGATCGGTAGCGCTACGTCGTTATCAGCGAAGGATGTGAGGGCTTTGTGGTTGTAGATGATTACGGAGGTGTCCAGAACAAAAATCTTCGATGAGGTCTCTTTCGCTTTCTTCGCCATATATCCTGTATGTTTTCTGCTAACAAAGTATTGGTTTTTGTAAAGCGGTCGGCACAAGGGGATATTAAGATTTCAACAAATTTTGAACCGTTTTTTTGAACCACATAAGGAACATAAGGGCACAAAAGGAAAATGGAGGATTGATTCAGCGGATTATGCAAATAGCGGGCTGATAAAAAATCAGCAGCCATTTGGTGGAAGATTGTAAATCTTGCACTGCCAAAAATTGAGAAGGTTTAATTTCTATATTTAATGCGTGGACGGGATTTGTGTAAAAAGGGCCGTTAAAAAAATTACAAATTCGTGCATTAAACTCCGCAGGATTATAAATCCCTTGGAGCGCTGATAAAGCAAAGAATAGAAGGGTAGAGGTTAATTTTCATTATAAGAAACGTTCATGAAAAATTTATTATTATTACTAATTATATTGTGGTGTTGCATATTATGTAATGGGCAAATAAACATTAAAACATATTATTGGGGAGATGAAAGTCTTGATAAAGGATATGGATATTCACCTTATCCACCATATAATGAGGATACGACAATTGTTGTCAGCTACATACTTCCCTATGCTTTTAACCATATGGAAGGAGTTAATCTAGTATTTTTATATAAATCCGACAAAGATTCAATTCCACAAGAACTAATGACTTATGTAAATGGTGAGCGTAGCGGTATTAGAGTTGGATTTGGTAACAAAGGGATTAATTTTGTTCAAGAACAACCAGCGGGACCAACTTATCATTTTTTAGACAATAAAATTGTGTCAGCAGGGTCTGGCTCAACTTGCTATCACAAGTTTATTGTAAGTTTAGATATTACTGCGATGAAGATAACCGTATCTATTGCGAATATAGAATATGATTTTAGGATTGATTATAAATTTACTTACATAAAGATAGATTACGTCGTAGACCATGAGCGATATTCTAAAATATTATGGTCCAGGAAATAAAGGGTATGAGTATAGGCCGAGGTATTGCTACTGTATATATATTTATGTTTAACGTGCTGAAAATGAGATAATAAAACTAGCCGTTTTACGCATCAGCACCCTATAAATATTACACAGCCAGTATATTGTACCATTTTCTTACTATTGCATTACCAAAATCCAACCTATGTATAAAAGTCAATGTTTTGCCCTATTGCTTATTGTGTTCTGTTTTGCGTCATGCAATAATCCATTTAAGCGTGCGGAGCCATTTAATACGGAAGATTTCTTAGGGGATTCAATAATTGCCCATATCAATTCTCCAGACACATGTGATGGGTTGGCTACCATCGAAAACGAAAAAAATCAGCCTACCTTTTTAGGAAATGTATGTGTTATCTCGAAAATTTTAAGGGAAGGAAGGCCGTTGATACAATTGATGCGGCATCGCAGTTTGGCGAAATATCAGAAGATAGTATTCGGTATCATATCGGGGTAGGTTTTTATCAAATGGCAAATACGGTAGTCGCTTCAATTTATGTAAAAAAAGCGATTAAGATTAACAATACCAAAAGCGAATACCATAAAAGATTAGCGTTTATTTACAGGGACATGTGCATGCCTGACAGCTCCATGTTTTATTTTAAAAAAGCGTTGGCGTTGGGCGATACTTCAGTTGTGAGGTATATTGAAGGGACGGAATAGGTTCTAAATGCTATTATGTAATATTATAAATTGTATCATAAACCAAGGAAAAAAATAAAATATATAATGATTGATTGGCATAATTACATTTTAAATTTTTTGAAACAAACTTCTTTTGCAAATCACATAAATATCATTGATGGGGGTATAATCATTAAACAAAACGAAAATTTTTTGCTGAGGATTAAAATTGATGATAATAATCAAGCATTAAAAGAGATAAGTCTATATGTAGCAATGGATGATGTAGATTTTATTGTATATATCAACAAAGAAGGGACAGTTGAATTTTCACAATATTATTGGCTCATCCATACTGAAACACATATTCTCTTCTCCGATTTGGCTAAACAGAAGATTGATAAGTTTTTAACGGTATTTTTAAAAGAACACTGGAATATACAAGTGATATATTATAAAGAGATGGCCATTAAAGCAATATTTGAAAATAAAGATGATAAATTAGATATTTATATAATTCCATCAGAAGAATATGACATCCCCATATTAAATAAAAAAATATTTTATCAGCTGCCGATTGATTTGTATTACAGTCGTAGGAATAAATATTTGACAAGAAGGGATGTGAGTAGTGGTGATTTTTGCTAACGTGCAAATGAATCTATATAGTTATTAGAAGCAGCAGATAAAATTGTATTGAACTTTGTAATATATGATAAGCGCTCAGTTAAAAAAATAAGGGTAATGAATTTAAATACGATTTGCATAAGTAAAATGATAATAATATGCATGTTTATATGCAGTAGAATTAATGGGCAGGTCAACAGCGACCAAACATATCCTGTGATCGAAAATTATTTCTTGGGTAAGTACAATACAGAAGCATTGTCCATTTCGCCTATCCCTCAAAAGGATACTGGATTGGTGAGGTATAATGATGACAATGGTTTAGATGCTTGTAGAAAGCAAGGTCTGCTATACAATTATCAAATTGAGGTCTTTAAATCTGCCTATCTCCCCAATATTCACATTGGAAGTTTTATTAGATACCATTACACTAGATGGTTTTGTGCATATTGGCATGATAAAAATTTGATTTTAGACATTGATAATATTGATAGTTTCAATGCTTTTTCGCAATTATATCAAAATATAAAGCCTGCCGACGTCGGGTTATTGTATATATTTCTATCGGAAGGATGGATATCGGAAATCATCATCCCTACTTCCATGGACTCGCAACTCGCGAAGGAGCCGTTCTTTTCAGGGAATATAAAAACTCAAGAGACCAATTGGCCATTTAAATTTAAGAAAGCCACCAGCAGTGTCTATTATTACATTTTTAAACATTCCCACCTGAAAGAGATACGTGTTTCTCTTGATGATACACATAAAATAAAAAAATTATCTCATAGAAATTTGTATTATGGGAAAGTAAAAAAGAAGAAAAATTGATGATACGAGGCGAATTTTCAAACTTAGCCATAGCTGATTACAAACCAGCACCCGTTTGGTGCAAGATTGTAAATCTTGCACAGCCAATATATGTCAATGGTCAATTTCAAATCATCAAATTTTCATTGTAATTAGGTATTTCGATGTTCGTTTATAGGGCTTAGCTTTGCGGCGTGAATGCTTCGGAACTGAAAAAAGGGCAACGTGCGGTAATTTTACGTGTAAACGGGGACGATTCCGCACAGCGACTGTTGGAGATGGGATTTTTTCCGGGGACGGAAATTTTATCCACGGGCAAAGGTCCGTTCGGTAATCCGTTGGCATTTCGTGTGGGGCAGTTACATGCTGCCTTACGCAGGGAAGAAGCGGCCATGATTGAAGTGACGGAAAGGGAGGGAAACCCATAGCCGCCGGTTCACATACATCATTGCCATCCAAGGTGTTGTTGGTGGGTAACCCCAACAGCGGTAAGACTACGCTCTTTAATCTGTTGACGGGTCTGAACCAGAAGATAGCGAACTATCCGGGCGTTACGGTAGAAAGCAAATCGGGCACGGCCAAACTGTACGATGCTAAAAACAGCCGATGGGATAAGCTAGAGATTGTGGATTTACCAGGAATATACAGCCTGGAGCCTATTTCTGAGGATGAACGTGAAGCCGTGGATCCGCTCCGTTTTTACGAAAACCATCCCGATAAGGAAAACATATTGGTATTGTTCGTATTGGATATGGGCAACCCGCAACGCAGCCTGCACCTATTTTTCGCATTGAGGGATTTGGGATTCAAAATGGCGTTGCTGTTGAATATGGCCTATATGGCCAAGGAAAAAGGCATCGAGCCCAATCTCTCGGTTATCCAAGGGGATTTGGGAAATATTCCCGTGGCGGTATCGGACCGCAGCCGTGGAAAAACGGCCAATATCGTGAAAGATTTGATCCGATCCTTTGCGAAGATAGAAGCCTCGGAACCCAAGAAAACGCCATATCAAAAACATATTGGGGCGGGAGCCGAAAAGCAAAAGCTGTGGTTCAACATCAGCGAACCTACGGCCAAAACCAACCGACACGCCAAGGCGGATAAAATCTTGATGCATCCGGTTTGGGGACCTTTGATTTTTCTAGCGATTATGTTCCTGATCTTTCAGGCGCTATTCTCTTTGTCATCCTACCCCATGGGTTGGATAGAACAGGGCATGGTTTGGTTGGAAGCCCAGATTTCAAGAGTACTTCCGCCCAATAACCTCACTTCGTTGATCGTGGAAGGCATCCTGCCGGGCATCTCCGGCGTTTTGATTTTTATTCCCCAGATCGCATTTCTATTCCTGTTTATTTCTGTGATGGAAGAAACGGGCTATCTCTCCCGCGTCACATTTTTGGCGGACAACCTGATGCGCCGCTTCGGCATGAACGGCAAATCGTTGATTCCGTTTGCGGGTGGTGCGGCCTGTGCGGTGCCGGCCATCATGTCCGCCCGTACGATATCGAATCCGCGCGAAAGGCTCATCACCATTTTGATGACGCCTTGGGTAACCTGCTCGGCGCGTTTGCCAGTGTTCGTTACGCTCATCGCGGTGTTCGTGCCCGAAGGAAAAACCGGTTTTTTGAGCACGAGAGGATTGGTATTGGGCAGTTTTTATTTATTGGGAATTTTGACGGTTTTCATCGGCGCTTTTGTGCTGAATCTGGTGCTGAAAAAAGAAAAAAAACGTTCCTTCTTTATGATGGAACTACCCGATTATCGATTGCCTTTGGGCAAATCCATCATCAAGGAAGTATGGCAGAAGGTAACTGATTTTGTGGTGAACGCGGGTAAAATCATCATCGCCATTTCTGTGGTATTGTGGGTATTGGCATCATATGGCCCCCAAGAAAAAATGGCGCGTGTGGATGAAAAATATACCTTGTTGGATCCCTCGCTGGATTTGAAGGAAATTCCCGGCTATAAATCGGAAAAATTGGAACAATCCTACGCCGGCCATTTCGGACGCGTAATCGAACCCGTGATCAAACCTTTGGGTTTCGATTGGAAAATCGGTATCGGTTTGTTGACGTCCTTTGCGGCGCGGGAGGTATTTGTGGGAACGATGAACACCATCTATGGCTTGGGAAGCGATGCCAGCGAACAACAACTTTCTGAGGTTTTGGCTTCGCAAAAAGACCCGAAAACCGGCAAAAAAGTATTCGATGGGGCCACCTCACTTTCGTTGATGGTTTTCTTTCTGCTGGCTATGCAATGCATGAGCACCTTTGCCGTGGTAAGACGCGAGACAAACTCTTTCAAAATCGCTTTCCTACAATTGGTATTTATGACGGTATGCGCTTACTTTGCATCGTTGGCCACGTACCAGCTGGTACAACTATTGGGGTAAAAAAAGTAGATGACGCGGGACGAAAAAAAGCAAGCATTCATGCGGGTATTGGCGCGCTATATTCCTATGGCAGCGGTGGAATGGAGTGCAGAATTCGTGCTCAAGTATGCCGTGAAAATGAAAATCACGCCCGTACGCTCCACCAAACTGGGAGATTACCGGCATCCGTTCGGCAACGAGGGGCACCAGATTACCATCAACCACGATTTAAACCCTAT
>Ga0247814_10000164_pt1 | contig 63520 bp, 58 predicted proteins | sample UWRJL179409R1_FD_179947 | JGI IMG/M metagenome (GOLD analysis project Ga0247814, IMG submission 179947) | Plant litter microbial communities from Arlington Agricultural Research Station in Wisconsin, United States - UWRJ-L179-409R-1 | ecosystem: Environmental > Terrestrial > Plant litter >... | reverse complement strand
CCTCGCCGTGCTGTTCGGCCGGGCGGGTGACAACCTCGCCGCGACGCCCTACGTCGACCTCATGCTCTGGACCATCGGCGGCGCCATCGTCGCGGGAATCATCGGCGGCGCCATCGTAGGAGCCACAATGCGCAATCACGCGAAGGATTCCCGCGACCGCGAGATCTACCGCCGCGGCGAGGCGGTCGGCTCGTCGTTCGTCGTGGTCGGCGCTCTCAGTGCGCTGGTGCTGTCGTGGTTGGAGGTCGACCATTTCTGGATCGCCAACGCCGTCTACCTCTGTTTCGTGCTGTCCGGCATTCTCGGCTTCATCGCCAAGAGCACGATGTACCGCCGCGGGCTGCCGACATGGTGAAGCCGACTCGGGTGACCAACGACATCCGCGCTCTGCGAGCTAGCCACGGTGACATCACCCAGGCCGAGCTCGCCGAGCGCATCGGAGTCACCCGCCAGACCGTCATCGCGATCGAGCAGGGCAAGTACTCGCCAACGCTCGAGCTCGCGTTTCAGATCGCTCGCGTCTTCGGGGTTCCGCTCGATGACGTGTTCCACTACCCCGACGGAGGCCAGTCATGAGAGCCCTGCTTCGACGCGAATACGGCGACGCGAGCGTTGTCGAGCTCGGCGAGATCGAGACGCCGACCCCCGGCAAAGGAGAGGTGCTGCTGCGCGTCTCCGCCGCAGGAGTCGATGCCGGTTCGTGGCACTTCATGACCGGTGAACCCCGACTCATGCGGCTCGGCACCGGTGTCGGCAGCCCGCGCGACCCGCGGCTCGGCATCGAGGTCGCCGGTGTGGTCGAGGCGCTTGGCCCTGGCGTCACCACGCTGAGCGTCGGCGACACGGTTTTCGGCGTCACGAACGGCAGCTTCGCGGATGCCGTGGTCGCCAAAACAAACAAGCTCGCCAAACTACCCGCCGGCTTCGATCCCGCAGACGCAGCGGCCGCGGCCGTCAGTGGAATGACCGCCCTCGACGCCCTGGCTGCCGCAGGCCCGCTCGCCGGCAAGCGCGTGCTGGTGACCGGTGCCGGCGGCGGCGTCGGCACCTTCATCGTGCAGCTCGCCGTCGCGGCGGGCGCCAGCGTGACCGGCGTCTGCAGCACCGCCAAAGTCTCGACGGTCGAGTCGCTCGGGGCAGAAGTCATTGATTACACCAAGGGCGAGCCCGTCGGCCAGTGGGACGTGCTCTTCGACACTGGCGGCTTGCGCACCCTCCGTGCCCTCAGCGACCTGCTCGTGCATGGCGGCCGTGCTCTGCTCATCGGCGGCGAGGGAGGGCGTGGGCCGCTCGGCGGCTTCGAACGTCAGATTTTCGCCCCGCTCACGATGGCCTTTAGCGGCCGGCGCTTCATCGCGGTCATGTCGACAACCACGACCGCCAAGCTCGAGAAGCTGGCAGCGTCAGGTGTGCGCCCGGTCATCGAGCGCCGTTACCCGCTGACCGAGGGCGCCGAGGCGCTGCGGCACTTCGAGAGCGGCACCGTCATCGGCAAGCTCGTGCTGATTCCCTAAGAGACGCTGAGCCCGAGCGGCTTGCCCACGAGCCCGCGAGGCCGCGTGGCGAGCTGCTCGGCCACCGCGAGAATCGCGGTCGCGGCCGGGTCGCTCGGGTCACCGAGCACGACGGGCAGCCCGGAGTCCCCGCCCTGTCGCAGCGCGATGCTCAGGGGGATGCTGGCGAGAACGTCGACGCCAAGGCGGGCTGCGACATCCGCCCCTCCGCCCTCGCCGAAGAGTTGCAGTAGGGAGCCGTCGGGCTGCACCAGCCCGGCCATGTTCTCGATGACGCCGATGACCTTTTGGCCAGTCTGGCGGGCGACGATGGCGCTGCGCTCCGCCACCTCCGCGGCGGCCGGCTGCGGGGTGGTCACGACGATCACCTCGGCCTGGGGCAGCAGCTGGCCGATCGAGATCGCGACATCGCCGGTGCCGGGCGGAAGGTCGAGCAGCAGCACGTCGAGGTCGCCGAAGTGCACGTCGCCGAGAAACTGCTGAATCGTGCGGTGCAGCATCGGTCCGCGCCACGAAACCGCAGTGCCTGCCTCGACGAACATGCCGATCGAGATGACTTTCACGTCGTGGGCGACCGGCGGCAGAATCAGCTCGCCGACCTTGGTCGGCTTCGCGTCGGCGATGCCAAGCACACCGGGAATCGAGAAGCCGAAGACGTCAGCGTCGAGAATGCCGACGCGCAGGCCGCGGGCCGCGAGCGCGACGCCGAGGTTGGCGGTCAGCGACGACTTGCCGACGCCACCCTTTCCGCTCGTGATCGCGTAGATGCGAGTGAGCGACTCCGGCCCGAACTGGTTGGTGCGTGAGCGCCCGCCGCGCAGCTTCTCGGTCAGCGCGGTGCGCTCAGCCGCAGACATCACACCGACGTTCAGAGCGACGGATGCGACCCCCGGCACCGACAACGCCGCAGCCCGCACATCCGCCTCGATGCGATCGGCGGCCGGGCAGCCCACGATCGTCAGTTTGAGGTCGATGGCGGCCACGCCATCCGTGATCTCGGCGGAGCCGACCATATCGAGCTCGGTGATCGGCCTGCGAATCTCTGGGTCGATCACCCGGTCGAGGGCAGCGAGGAGGCTACTCCTTGTCATCGGACTTGGACGACTCGATCTCGGCCAGCAGGCTGCGCAGCTCGGAGCGAATGAAGTCCTTGCTCGCGACATCCTTCATCGCCAGTCGCAGCGCGACGATCTCGCGAGCGAGGTACTCGGTGTCGTTGAGGTTGCGCTCTGCCCGCTGGCGGTCCTGCTCGATCTGCACGCGGTCGCGGTCATCCTGACGGTTCTGGGCGAGCAGGATCAGCGGCGCGGCGTAGGAGGCCTGCAACGAGAGGATCAGCGTCAGCGCGGTGAATCCAATCGCCGCAGAGTCGAAGCGGATTCCCTCTGGGGCGAGGGTGTTGTAGATCATCCAGGCGATGACGAATAGCGAGAGACCGAAAAGAAACCATGGGGTTCCCATGCCACGGGCAATCGACTCGGTGAAGCGGCCGAAGCGGTCCTGACTCTCCCGCCCCCCGCGACGGAGACGGAGGCCCTTGGGCTGGTCGAAATCCTGTTCCTGGCGGTTAGCGCGTGCCATTGCGGGTCCTCCTTCCTGTGGTGGTCGGCTTCGAGGCTACGAGAGCGGGTTCGGTTTCAGAATCCGTACTTCGCCAGTCATCTGGCAAGAGGTAGTCGAGGACGTCGTCAATGGTCACCACCCCGACCAGGCGGTGGTTCTCATCGACCACGGGAACGGAGACCAGGTTGTAGCTGGCGAGGATGCGGCTGACCTCAGCAGCACTCGTGTGGCCCTGAACGGGCTCGAGGCTGGGGTCGAGCAGGGTGCCGAGGCGCTCGTTCGGTGGGTAGCGCAGCATCCGCTGAAAATGCACCATGCCGAGAAAGCGGCCGGTCGGCGCCTCGTAGGGCGGCAGGGTCACGCAGATTGCCGCACCGAGGGCCGGGGCCAACTCGTGGCGACGGATGAGGGCGAGGCCCTCGGCTACCGTCGCGTCAGCCGACACGATGATCGGCTCCGTCGTCATGAGTCCGCCGGCGGTGTCGGGGGCGTAGCTCAGCAGGAAGCGCACGTCGTCGGCTTCTTCTGGATCCATTAGCTCGAGCAGGGTCTCGCCGCGCTCGTCGCTGAGGTGGGCGATGAGGTCGGCGGCGTCATCTGGCTGCATCTGGTCGAGCACGTCGGCGGCGCGGTCGTCATCGAGCTGGTTGAGAATGTCGACCTGCTCGTTCTCTGGCATCTCCTCGAGAACGTCGGCGAGGCGCTCGTCGCTGAGCTCCTCTGCGACCTCGTGCATGCGCTGCTCTGGAAGGTCGAGCATGGCGTTGGCGAGGTCAGCGGGCAGTAGGTCTGCGTAGCTGGCGACGAGCTGGGTGGCTGACTGGGACTCGCCGCTGGTGGCGGCCTTCTCGACCACTTCGTCCCACTTGACGAAGACGGTGGGGCCCTTGCCGAAGGGCGAGGTTCCGGTGCGCGGGCGCCGCGCGAAGAGCTGCGACACTTCCCACTCGCCGAGGCCGGTCTCTTCGATCGCGACGTCTTCGATGGTGGCCTGACCGGAGCCGTCGACCAGTGTCACGCTGCGCCCGATGAGCTCAGCGATAACGCGCACCTCACCGCCGCGCTGCTCGAAGCGCCGAAGGTTGATGAGGCCGGTGGCGATGATCTGTCCGGAGCCGATGCTGGTTATGCGGCTGACCGAGAGGAAGACGCGGCGCTTGCCTGGCACCTCGACGATGAATCCGACGACGCGAGGTGCATCCGCGCTGCGGTAGACGACGAGAACGTCGCGAACGCGACCGACCTTGTCTCCGGCGGGGTCGAAAACGGAGCACCCGGCCAAGCGGGCAGCGAAGACTCTCGTTGCGCTCACAGGGAAACCCTACCCCCGCGACTGCGCGGCGACCGGCAGGCGACAGCCGCTAGAAGATGGTGTTGACGGTGCTCGAGATCGTGAAGCCGTGACCCGTTGCGGTGTCCGTGCAGGTGATCACGTTGTTCTGGGCAGCCTCGCAGGTGATACCGGCGAAGGTCAGGCGCTCTCCCGCGGCCAGAGTTCTCACCTCGTAGCCATCTGCGCCGTCCTGAACGGTCCACTGGCTCGCGTAGGACTCATCGACCTGGCCGCGGATCATCGGCCCGGGAACCACATGGCCGGCGGCCTCGATGCCGCCGCCGCAGAACGGGGCGGGAGGCTCGAAGCAGCGGTCGCCGGGGGCGGCGCTCGCGAACTCCCAGGTGTGGTTCTGTGCGAAGCAGCCCCAGCGACCGAGTCCCTCAGTGCCGTTCTCATCGATGAGGATGCCGCAGCGCAGGGTGAGCGATGACGACACGAAGAACACCCCGGGTCGTGGAAAGGCGGCAACCACGAACTCTGAGGCGTTGGGGCTGTCGGCGTCGCCGTCGGACGCGGTGACAGGCGCGGGAGTGGGGGATGGCGCAACGGTGCCGGTCGGCGTGCTCACCGACGGCGAGGCTGTCGGCTGCGGGTTGCCACCCTGCGGCAGCGTCAGCAGAAAGACGACGAGCAGCCCCAGCAGACCGGCGGCGCCGATGCCGATCACCCATGCCCTCATGGCGCTGAGGCTAGCGGAACGGTTGCGCCCACAGTGAAACACCCACCGACGGGTGGAAGAATGGATGCGTGACCAACTCTTCGCCGTTCGGCGGCCGCGCACCCGGAATTCCCACGCTTCCGAAGGGGGATGTGCTGGGCACCTACGAGACATACGCCGAGGCCCAGCAGGTCGTCGACCGCCTCTCGAAGGCGGACTTCGAGGTCGCCAAGCTCGCGATCGTCGGCAACGACCTCAAGACCGTTGAGCGGGTAACCGGCAGGCTCACCTACGGCCGCGCCGCGCTCGCCGGTGCCGCGAGCGGTGCCTGGTTCGGCCTCTTTCTCGGCCTGCTGTTCTTCATCTTCTCCGCGACGCCCAGCGTGGCCTTCCTCGGCGCAGCAGCCCTCATCGGCGCCGGCTTCGGCATGCTGTTCAGCATCGTTAACTACGCGATCAGCCGCCGCCGACGCGATTTCACGTCGACCCACCAGGTGCTCGCGAGCAACTACCAGATCGTGATTGACCCGCAGCTCGCGGCAAAGGCGCAGGCGCTGCTAGCCCTCCCGCCGCAGTCCTAGCGGCGCAGCCACGCCTCCACGTCATCTGCCGTGCGCGGGATGCCGGCCGAGAGGTTCTCTGCGCCATCCGCCGTGACGAGGATGTTGTCCTCGATGCGCACGCCGATGCCCCGGTACTCCTCTGGCACGGTGAGATCGTCGGGCTGAAAGTAGAGTCCGGGCTCGATGGTGAAAACCATGCCAGCCTCGAGCACGCCGTCGAGGTAGAGGTCGCGGCGCGCCTGCGCGCAGTCGTGCACGTCGAGGCCGAGGTGGTGCGAGGTGCCGTGCACCATGTAGCGGCGGTGGTACTGCGCGTCGGGCTGCAGCGACTCCTCAGCGGTGACCGGCAGCAGACCCCACTCGGCTGTCTTCTCTGCAATCACCCGCATCGCCTCAGCGTGAATCTCTTTGAAGCGGATGCCGGGGCGCACGATCGCGAACGCGGCATCCGCTGCCTCGCGCACCGCCTCGTAGACGCGGCGCTGCACGTCGGTGAAGGTGCCGTTGACCGGGAGGGTGCGGGTGATGTCCGCGGTGTAGAGGCTGTCGAGCTCGATGCCCGCGTCGAGCAGGATCAGGTCGCCGGGCACGACCGGCCCGTCGTTGCGGGTCCAGTGCAAGATGCAGGCGTGCGGGCCGCTGGCCGCGATCGTGTCATAGCCGACGGTGTTGCCGTCGGCACGGGCGCGCCGGTTGAAGGTGCCCTCGACGAGTCGCTCGCCCTTCTCGTGCGCGACGATCTGCGGCAGGTCGGCGATGACGTCGTCGAAGCCAAGCTTGGTGGCGTCGACGGCGAGGCGCAGCTGCGCGATCTCCCAGGCGTCCTTGACGAGGCGCAGCTCGCTGAGGTCGCGGGCGAGGGTCGTGTCGACCGAGTCGTCGACGAGGTCGGCGTCGGCGGCGAGCAGGCGGCGGCCATCCACCTGGTCGGTGAGGTCGCGGTCGGCACCGCGCACAATCACGGTCGACGCATCGATCGAGTCGAGCACGGCCGTGAGCTCACTGAGGTCGGCAGTGGCGAGGCCGAGGTCTGCGGCAACGGCTTCGAGCGAGGGGCGCGGCCCTGTCCAGAACTCCCCAACCTCGGGGTTGGCGTAGAACTCGTCGGAGTCGCGACCCGCGGCCTTGCGAAAGTAGAGGGTCGCCTCGCCGGAGGCCTCGAGCACGAGCACGCTGCCGGGCACGGAGTCGCTGCCCCAGCCGGTGAGATGCGCGAAGGCGGAGTGCGCGCGAAACGGGTAGTCGGTGTCATTCGAGCGAACCGCCGCGGTGCCCGCCGGCACGATGATGCGGGCGCCCGGGTGCAGCTCGGTGATGCGCGCTCGCGCGGCAGCCGCGGTGACCGCTGCCGCGCGCTGGGCGGGCAGCGTCAGCGGGCGCTCGGCCCAGTTCGCAGAGATGTAGGTCGAGAAGGTGTCAGAAACCGGGGTGGTCGAGCGGTTGCTGGTTGCGCGGGGGGCCGGGGACTTGTCGTTCGCCATGCCCCCATTCTCCTCCTAGCGAGCTGAAGTCGCTCGATGGGATGGATGCGGGTGCCCCGCCTCGTCGCGATCCTCGTGCGGTCGCGGCGGCACCTCGATCGAGTGATTGACATGGCTGCGCGCCGATCGAGGAGCGGGCAGGTCAAAGGTGGTGGCCTCCTCGGTGAGAAGCGCATCCTCGGCTGTCATCGTGCACTCCTCCTCCTATCCCCCGAAATGGGGGGATCTGGCACCACTGTAGGTACACGAGGCGAATCTGTCTAGCGGTATCTAGTTTGGCGTCAGTTGTGCGAGCACCGGCCGGTGGTCGCTGCCGTACTTGTCGTAGTTCTCGATGACCCGCATGCCGGTTACCGTCCAGTCGGGGGTGGCCATGACGTGGTCGATGGGTGCGCCGAGCAGGGCTGGCAGCGCGGTTGGCCACGTTCCTACGGCGGCGTTGTCGCTGACCGCGGCCGCGTCGACGCAGTCGCCGAGGGTTGCTCCTTCGGCGGTGGCGAGGCCGCTGAAGTGGTCAATGGTGCTGTTGAAGTCGCCCGCGATGATGGTGCTCGGCTCAGAGCAGGCCTGCGCCATCCACGCGAGGTCGTCGTTCCAGTGCGCGAGCTCTCCGGGAATCGGCGCAACGAGGTGCACCGCCATGATCGTCGGTCCGGTGCCGTCAGCGGGCCGTGCGATCACCGTTGGCAGCACGGCGGAGTTCGGCTCTTCCTGGTCGACGGAATACGTTCCGAGGTCGGCGCTGATGAGCAGGCTGGTCGAGCGCGCCTTCGAGACCTGGTCGAAGGCGACGGTGAAGGGCCGCATCTCGCGGCCTGCCTCGAGCATCGCGGCGGCGACCGCGTCGGCGGTGGCCTTGGTGGTCTCGGGAAGCACGACGACATCCGCGCCGCTGTCGAGAGCGAGTTGAGCGATGACCTTGGCGCCGGGGGCGTCGCCGAGGGTGTTCCAGGCGAGCACGGTGATCGAGCGTGGGGCCGCGGTGGCGAAGCTCATGTCGCCGATTCCGCGGGTGGCGACCACGGCCGTGTTGATCAGCGCGAAGCCAATAAGCAGAACAGCAATGGATGCCGCAAACCGTCGAACTCCGCGAGACAACACGACCGCAAACCCGAGAACCACAATCGCGGCCACCGCCACGACAATGGCGAGCCCCCGCAGCGAGACCAGCTGCGCCACGCCCGCCAAGCGCTGCAGGCCGAACAGCTGCGGCCACGCGACCACGAGCAGCGCGAGGGCGAGGGCCACGAGGAAGGCGGCGGCGAGTACCCGTCGGAGCATGCTCGTGAGCCTAGACGAATAGGCTGATCGAATGACGTCCCGCCCGATCGACCTGCACGCGCACAGCAGCGTCTCTGACGGCACAGAGACCCCCACCCAGTTGGTTCGCGCTGCCGTCGCAGCGGGACTCGGCACGGTTGCCCTCACCGACCACGACTCGACGGCCGGATGGCAGGAGGCCCGCGCCGCTGCCGCTGGCACCGGGCTCACCGTGATTCCGGGCATGGAGCTGAGCACCAACTTCGGGCCCGCGAGCGTGCACATGCTCGCTTACCTCTTCGACCCGCTCAACGGCGACATCGTCACAGAGACGGCCCGCATTCGCGACGGTCGCCTGCACCGCGCCGAGAGCATCGTCAACCGCATCGCAGAGGACTACGAGCTGACCTGGGACGACGTGCTCGCCCAGTCCATCGACGGCGGCACCATCGGCCGACCGCACATCGCCGATGCCCTCGTTGCCCGTGGCCACGTCGCCAACCGCAGTGCTGCCTTCGAGAGCATCCTGCACTGGCGCAGTGGCTACTACGAGAAGTACTACGCCCCGTCACCGCTGCGTGGGGTCGAGATGGTCGTCGCGGCCGGGGGAGTGCCCGTGCTCGCCCACCCGGCAACCCACGGACGCGAGCGCATGATCGACGAGGACTCGCTGAGAACCCTCGTCGATGCCGGCCTGTTCGGCCTCGAGGTGCACCACCGCGACAACACCCCCGATGGCAAGGAGCGCCTGCTCGAGCTCGCCGCGCTCTTCGGCCTCGAGATCACCGGTTCGAGCGACTACCACGGTGAAGGAAAGCCGAACCGGCTGGCCGAGAACACGACGGCTCCTGAAGTGCTCGAGCGGCTCATCGCCCGAGGCACTGGGTCAGTGCCGTTTAACGCCTAACGGCGATCCCAATAGGTGCCGTAGGGGGCACCCGGTCCGACGAGGAACAGTCGGTCTCCCTCGCACTCCACGTCGACGGCTGGCACCTCGGTGAAGTCGCAGCCAGTGAAATGAGGCACGTTGGGGTCGTCGTTTGTCACTGTTTGTTCAGCGAAACTGAAATCGGAGACAGACAACTCGCCGGGGCCGCCGGAAGTCCATGTGCCATCGCCGAGATTGGTCGTAGTGGTCTCCAAACGTTGCCCCCCGACCAAGGCCGTCAGAGTTGTGGCGGTAGTGAGGTTCGTGCCCAACGTGATGAGGCCGTCCGCGCTGATGCTCAGCACTTGGTTGCCGCTGATTTCGAGGCTTTCGATGGGCAGATCCTCATCAAGGAATAACGCGGCGTCGCTCTGGAACTGGGCGACGTCAAGGTCCCACTGTCCAACGAAGCAGGGGGGCACCCCTTCGCCGCCAGCGGAGTCGCCGTCAGGGCTGTCCGGTGTCGTGGTGGTTGTCGGCGTGCAGCCGACGAGGAGAAGGGCGGCAACGGCGATTGCAGCAAATCTGGTCTTCATGCTGCTACGACGTATTCGCTGCCCCCGAAGGTTGACAGCTAGCTCGCGGGAGGCGTGTTGCCGCCCGGCGCGCCCTGTCCGCCGCGGCGGGTGCGGGTGCGGCGGCGACGCGTGGGGGAGGCGCCGTCGTGGGTTCCGCCACCCTCTGCACTGTCGCGCACAGCGTCGGTGCGCGGAGCGCGCTCACGCGGCGGGCGGTTGCCGTCGCGCGACGAGGTGCCTGCGCCCGAGCGCGGGGGGCGACCACCGGTGGCTGCCGGGGCTGCCTCGCGCACCTTGGGAACGGATCCGGGGATGCGGCCCTTGGTTCCCTCAGGAATGTCGAGGTCGGTGTAGAGGTGGGGGCTCGACGAGTAGGTCTCGGTTGGCTCAGGGATGCCCATCTCGAGCGCGCGGTTGATGAGCGACCACTTGTGCATGTCGTCCCAGTCGACGAAGGTCACGGCGATACCGGTCTTGCCGGCGCGGCCGGTGCGGCCAGCGCGGTGCAGGTAGGTGTCGTGGTCGTCGGGGATCGTGTGGTTGATCACGTGCGTGACGTCGTTGACGTCGATGCCGCGGGCGGCGACATCCGTTGCGATGAGAATGTCTTTCTTGCCAGCCTTGAAGGCGGCCATGGCGCGCTCGCGCTGCTCCTGGTTGAGGTCTCCGTGTACGGCGGCAGCGTTGAAGCCGCGGTCATTGAGCTCTTCGACGAGCTTGGCGGCGGCGCGCTTGGTGCGGGTGAAGATGACGGTCTTGCCGCGACCCTCACTCTGCAGGATGCGTGAGATGACCTCGTCTTTATCGAGCGAGTGCGCCCGGTAGACGACGTGCTTGATGTTCGCCTGCGTGAGGCCCTCGTTGGGGTCCGTGGCGCGAATGTGGATCGGCTTGTTCATGAAGCGGCGCGCGAGCGCGACGATCGGGCCGGGCATGGTGGCCGAGAACAGCATGGTGTGGCGGGTCGGCGGGGTCTGTGCGAACAACTTCTCGATGTCGCTGAGAAATCCGAGGTCGAGCATCTTGTCGGCCTCGTCGAGAACCATGACCTTGACGTTCTTGAGCGAGAGCAGGCGCTGCGACGCGAGGTCGAGAAGGCGACCCGGGGTGCCGACGACAACCTGCGCGCCGGCCTTGAGCTCTTCGACCTGGCCCTCGTAGGCCTTGCCGCCGTAGATCGCCGCGACCTTGGTGGAGCGGTTGGATGCGGCGAGCACGAGGTCTTCAGCCACCTGCACGCACAGCTCGCGCGTCGGCACGACGATGAGTGCCTGCACGCCGGGCTCCGGGTCGAGGCCGAGGCCCTGCAGCACCGGGAGGCCGAAGCCGAGGGTCTTGCCGGTGCCGGTCTTGGCCTGTCCGATGATGTCCTGCTTGGCGAGACCCATAGGGATGGTCTGCTCCTGGATCGGGAACGGCTCGATGATGCCCTTGGTGGCGAGCGCGTCGACCATGTCCTGATCGATATTGAGTTCTGCGAAGTTCACGTGTGAAAAGCCCTGTCAGCTAGCAAGAGAGCGCCCGCTTTTGACCTGGGGCGCACAGCCTCCACCAGAAATGGGAGGCACCCGGCCAGTTTAGTCGTATCTGCCCCGTGCATCCCGTGCAGTAGACGGGCCCGTCGCAGATAAGCTAACCCGGTGGTGAATTGGTTCTGGCGCAGACGGCCGAAGCGCGTGGATGCTCCCAAGCTGCGACCTCGCTCTGAGGACGCCGCCCTCGCCACCCGTCTCGAGCTCGCCGAGCTGGCCCCGCCGGTTGACCGTTTTCTCGGGCAGGCCGCCTACGTGCAGCTCTCGCTTTTCGAAGACCTCAGCCGTCTTGTCGCCCTCGCGCCGACGCTTGCCGCGAAGGAGTCGCTCAGCCAGGCCAGCGCGGTCTCGCTGAACCGCTACAGCGGGCTCACCGCAGAGATTCGCCGCACCGGCGGCGAGCCGAGCACGGCCATGCAGCCATACACCGGCGGCGTCGACTTCTTTCAAAAGGTGACGCAGGGCACCGACTTCTACCAGGGGCTGATGACCAGCCACATCACCGCGGGAATTCTCGACGACTTCTTCGCACGCCTCGCGATCGGGCTGCCGGCAGGCGAGGCCGCCCGGGTCACCCCGCTCTACGACCCGAGCCACGAGCAGCTTCTCGCTGATCTGCTGCGCGCTGGCATCGCCGCAGACCCGCGGCTTGCCGCGCGCCTCGCGATGTGGGGGCGCCGCCTGGTGGGTGACGCCATGCTGGTGGCGCGGGCGTCTCTGGCGACTCCGCCGGCATCCGAGAAGGATGAAGCGAAGGTTGAGCCGGTGTTCACCGAGCTGATTGCGGCCCACACGCGCCGCATGGACGCGCTCGGGCTGACGGCCTAAGAGCTAAGCGCTACGCGCGACCGCCGCTGAGCTTCGTCAGCAGCGCCCGGTCGTTGACGCGACGGCGACGCGGCAGCACGAGTGCGAGCACGATCGCGGTGACTCCGGCGAGCACGAGGCTGATGAGCCAGATCCAGCCGCCGTCGAAGGTGAAGCCGAGCCAGAGCAGGGCCTCCCACACGATGGCGGCGACCGCGGCAGAGACGCCGCCGAGCAGCAGTGCCCCGCGAGTCTCGCGACCAGGAAGCGCGTAGTGCGCGATGAATCCGATACCCGCGGCGATGAGGATGACGAACAGCAGTTCCATGGGTTAGGCCACGAACCCTACGCGGCGGCCGGTCTCCGAGCCGATCTCGATGTACGAGAAGCTGCCGGACGGCACGATGAAGAGCTTGCCCTTGTTGTCGACGAGCTTGATGTAGCGGCTGCCCTCCTCGAGGCCAGCGGCGACAATCGCCTCGACCTCCGCGGCGGTCTGAGCCGACTCGAAGGTGATCTCACGGGGGCTGTTGGTGATGCCGATACGAATGTCCACGAGGGAAACATTACGACACAGCGCGGCAGGCGCACGCCCGAGTTCTCTCTCCGCATAACTGTCCTACCCAACCGCTAGCGTTGGCGCATGGCCATCCGGGGGTTTGAACGCACGCAGACGGCTGCGCCGGTGCCTCCCGTGCTCGACGAATCGCAGGCTCGCGTGCTCGCCCTCGCAGATACGGATAGCGCGGCCGTCATCGGCGCCCCGGGCAGCGGCAAGACGCTGACGGCCGTCGAGCTCGTCGCCGACCGGGTGCTGAGCCGCGGGTGGAGCCCCGATGAGATTGTCGTGCTGACACCGAGTCGCACCGTGGCATCCGCTCTTCGTGACCGGCTCGCGCTGCGCCTCGGGGTGCCGACGAACGGGCCGCTCGCGCGCACCGTCAACTCCCTCGCCTTCGAGCTCGTCACCGAGGCCGCGCGGCACGCGGGAGCGCCGCTGCCGCGGCTGGCGACCGGCGGCGAGCAGGACAGCGACATTAGCCAGCTGCTGCAGGGTCACCTCGACGACGGCACCGGCCCCGCGTGGCCAGAGCAGCTCGGCCCGGAGGTGCGGCGACTACGGTCGTTTCGCACCGAGCTGCGTGAGCTGATGGCGCGCGCGACCGAGTACGACATCACCCCCGCGCAGCTGCGCACGCTCGGTGCGTCGGGCGATCACCCCGAGTGGGTGGCCGCGGCCGACTTCATCGACGAGTACCTCACCGTTGTCGCGACGTCGCGCGAGAGCCAGGTCGACTCGGCGGAACTCGTGCAGTTCGCCGTTGCCGCGCTCGAGGGGCACGTGGGTGAGCGGGTCTCGCGCCTTCGACTCGTCGTCGTCGATGACCTGCAGGAGGCCACGGAGTCGACGCTCGCGCTGCTGCGGGCTCTCGCGAAACGCGGCATCGCCATCGTCGCCCTCGGCGATCCGGATGTCGCTGCGAACGCCTTCCGCGGCGGCGAGCCCGACGCCCTCGGCCGCCTCTCGACCGTGCTCGGGCTGCCAGAGCTGAAGACGATCGTGCTGTCGACCGTGCACCGCCAGAGCCCCGCCCTGCGCGAGTTCACCGCGCGCATCACCGCGCGCATCGGCACCGCGGCCGCGGGATCGCAGCGTGCCGCCGTTGCCATCGGAACAGGCGCGGATGACGAGCCGGCCGTCCTCACCATCGAAGCGCCGACCCCCGGTCGGGTCTGGGCCGCGACCGCCCGCCTGCTGCGCCAGCACCACCTCGAGCGGGGTGTGCCGTGGTCGCGCATGGCGGTCGTGCTGCGCTCTGGCGCAAACGTGCCCCCGGCGGCTCGCGCCCTCGCGCTGGCCGAGGTGCCGACGCGCACGACGGTGGGCGGGCGTCCGCTGCGCGAGGATCACGCTGCCCGCGCACTGCTCGCAGTGGTGGATGTCGGCACGGGCCGCTCCCCACTCACCGCGGAGGGCGCCACAGAGCTGCTGCTCGGTCCCTTTGGTGGGCTCGACCGCCTCGGCCTTCGGCGACTGCGGCTCGCGCTGCGCTCTGAGGAGCTCGCCGGTGGCGGCACCCGCGCGGCTGACGCGCTGCTCGTTGAGGCCCTCGAGGCTCCCGGCCGGTTCGCGACCATCGACCACCGGGTCGCCCGGCAGGCCGAGCGGCTCGCCGTGCTGCTCTCGGCCCTGCGCGCGAGTGCCGACGATGGAGCAACGATCGAAGAGCTGCTGTGGCTCGCCTGGCAGAGCAGCGGCCTCGAGAAGCCGTGGTTCGAGCAGGCCTTGGCGAGCGGGATCGTCGCGGACGAGGCGAACCGCCACCTCGACGGCATCGTCGGCCTGTTCACGGCCGCCAAGCGCTGGGTGGAGCGCGAACCCGGCGCGCGCTTCAACAAGTTTCTCGACGCGATGCTCGACACCGAGGTGCCAGAAGACACCCTCTCGCCGCAGCCCAACCAAGACACCGTGTTCGTCTCGACCCCGCAGGGGGTAGTCGGCCTCGAGTTCGACGTGGTCGTCATCGCCGCGGTGCAAGACGGAGGCTGGCCCAACCTGCGGCTGCGAAACTCGCTGCTCAACCCGCAGGAGCTCGTGCGGGTCGTCACCGGCATCGATTCGTCGACCGTCAACGAGCGGCAGCTGGTGCTCGGCGACGAGTTGCGCATGTTCGCGCTCGCGGCATCCCGTGCGACGACGCAGGTGATCGTCAGCGCCGTTGCTAACGACGACGAGGCGCGCAGTGTGTTCTTCAGTTTGCTGCCTCCGACGGCCGGCACCGTCGAGGTCAAGACGCAGATGCCCCTGTCGTTGCGCGGCCTGACGGGGCGATTGCGGCGTGAGCTTGTCGATTCCCGGCGGTCGCATTCTGATCGGGCGGCAGCGGCATCCGCGCTCTCCCGTCTCGCTGAAGAACAGGTGCCCGGCGCCGACCCAGCGCAGTGGCACGGCCTGCTCGAACCGTCGACCACCGAGCCGCTGTTCGGTGCGGAGGGCACGATTCCGGTGTCGCCGTCGTCGCTGGCGAACTTCGAAGAGAGCCCGGTCGACTGGTTCATCGAGTCGATCGCGGGTTCAGAGCCATCGACGGCCATGGCGGTCGGAACCATCGTGCACTGGGCCATGGAGACCGCGACCGACCCGAGCGTCGACACGGTGTGGGCGGCGATCGAGAGCCGCTGGCCAGAGCTGTTCTTTGAGGCTCCGTGGCTGGGCGAGTACCAGAAGCGTGCCACTCGCGTGCTCGCCGCCGGGGTCGCGGAGTACCTCGCCGATTTTCTTCGGGACGGCAAGACCCTCGTCGCCGCCGAGGGGCGCTTCACCCTCGAGATTGAGCGTGCACGGGTGAACGGCTCGATCGACCGGGTCGAGCGGGCGGACGACGGCTCGGTGGTCATTGTCGATCTCAAGACGGGATCCGCGGTCACCAAACAAGACGACATCGACGCCCACCCGCAGCTGGGCTCCTACCAGCTCGCCTACGCCGAGGGCGTGCTGACCGAGTTTCTCGAGGAGCACGGCGATCACCACGCAGGAGGCGCGAAGCTGCTATTCGTCAAGAAGGGCGTGCGCGGCAAGGCGTACCGCGAGGCCGTGCAGGCGCCGCTGACCGATGAGCAGCTCGAGGGTTTTCGCGAGCGCATCCGCCAGGCGGCGGCACTCATGGCCGCCGCGGAGTTCACCGGAGTGGTCGAGATTGACAGCCGCAGCTTCAGTGCCGGGTCGCGGTTGCTGCATCGGGTGAGGGCGGTGTCCAGTGATTAGTGCCACTCAGATTGCCGACGAGCTGAAGATGCCGCGGCCGACCGATCAGCAGATCGCCGTCATCGAGGCGCCGCTGACGCCGGCGCTCGTCGTCGCCGGCGCAGGCAGCGGTAAGACCGAGACGATGGCCAACCGCGTGCTCTGGCTGCTCGCCAACAAGCACGTCACGGCGAGCGAGATTCTCGGGCTCACCTTCACGCGCAAGGCGGCGGGCGAGCTGGCGGCGCGCATCCGCGAGCGCATCGCGCAGCTGGCCGAGGTCGGGCTGATACCCGACTACGACGAGTTCGACCCGCCCGTTGTTGCCACCTACAACTCCTTCGCGAACACCATTTTTCGCGATCACGCGGTGCTGCTCGGCCGCGAGAGCGACGGCGCGGTGCTCGGTGAGGCAAGCGCATGGCAGCTGGCCCGCAGCGTGGTCGTCGCGGCCGACGACGAGCGCCTGCCCGATCTCGGCAAGAACATCGACATCGTCACGAAGGCGGTGCTCAGCCTCAGCCACGCGATGAGTGAGAACGTCGTTGACCCGTCAGCGGTCGCGAACTTCGGCGAGCAGTTCGCCGCGCTCGCCGAGCTGCCAACCGATCGCTACGACCGTCTCGACGCCGTTGCCCTCGCCGAGACGGTGGGCGCGCTGCCCGTGCTCGTGCGACTCGCCGAGCGCTTCTCCGCCCTCAAGGCAGAGCGCGGATTCGTCGAGTACGCCGACCAGGTCGCCCTCGCCCTCGAGATCGTGCGCGGCGTGCCCGCGGTCGTCGCCGACTTTCGTGAGCGCTACAAAGTTGTGCTGCTCGACGAGTACCAAGACACCAGCGTCGTGCAGACCTGGCTGCTCAGCGAACTCTTCGCCGGCCAGGCGGTCATGGCCGTTGGCGACCCCAACCAGTCGATCTACGGGTGGCGCGGGGCGAGCGCGTCAAACCTTGAGCACTTCTCTGATCAATTCAGTGCGCGGCAGTTCGGCGGGGGTGAGGCCCAGCAGTTTGCGCTGTCGACGAGCTGGCGCAATGGCCGCCGCATCCTCGATGTGGCTAACTCGCTGGTCGCCGCGACCAGTGCGAAGGTGAAGAGGCTGGAGCCCGCCGACTTCGCCAGCGCGCTGCCGGTGACAGTCGTTGTTGAAGAGACCCTGCCAGAGGAGGCCGCGGCGGCCGCCGTCTGGCTCAAGCAGCGGATCGTTCCCAATGAGAAGGGCGCGCTGCCCACTGCCGCGATGCTGTTTCGCACCCGCACGACGCAGCGGCACTTCATCAGTGCGCTGCGCGAGGAGGGCGTGAAGTTCCACGTGCTCGGTATCGGCGGTCTCATGGCCGAGCCAGAGATCGCCGACCTCGTCAGTGCGCTGACCGTGGTCAACGACCCCTCCGCTGGGTCTCACCTCATTCGCCTGCTGGCCGGCTCGCGCTGGCGCATCGGAGTCGCCGACCTGCACGCCCTCAGCCGGGTCGCATCGTGGCTGTCGAAGCGCGACTACCGCCACCAGGAGCTGCCGGAGCAGGTGCGGGATGCCCTGCGCGCCTCGGTTGCCGGCGGCGAGGGCGGATCGATCGTCGACGCCCTCGACTTCGTCACGACCGCGAAGCCCGGCCACGTTGCAATCGAGAACTTCAGCGAGCTGGGGCTTCTTCGGTTGAAAGACGCCGGCCAGACCTTTGCCCGACTGCGTGCCCGCAGCGGCCTCGACCTGCTCGACTTCGTCACCTTCGTCGAGCAGGAGCTGCTGCTCGACATCGAGGTGGCTGCCAACGAGGCGCGACCCCTCGGTGGCGCAACGATGGAGGCCTTCTTCGATGCCCTCGGCGGTTACCTCGCCGTCGACGACGCGACGACACTGAGCGGATTCCTCGGCTGGCTGCGCGAGGCAGAGAACCGTGACGGGCTTGCGCCCCGCCCCGAGGATGCCGAGCCGGGCACGGTGCAGTTGCTCACCATCCACGGCTCGAAGGGTCTCGAATGGGATCTCGTCGTCGTGCCGCGGTTCACAGAGGGCGAGATGCCCGGGTCACCCAACGAGGGCTACACGGGTTGGCTGTCTTTCGGCACGCTGCCCTACGAGTTCCGCGGTGACGCGGCCGAACTGCCTGAGTTCTCGTGGCGCACCGCGACCACCCGCAAAGAGCTGCTCGACGCCCGCGACGACTTCAAATCTGAGATTCAGACGCGCTACGAGCAGGAGGAGCGACGACTCGCCTACGTCGCCGTCACCCGTGCCCGCCACTCACTGCTGCTGAGCAGTTCGTTCTGGGCGACGCAGACCAAGCCGCGCATGCCTAGCCCCTTTCTGCGAGCACTCGAGAGCGAGGGCGTCATCGGCGAGCTGCCGGTTGCGAGCGAGCACGACGAGAACCCGCTCGACCTCGAAGGCAACGAGATCGTCTGGCCGCTCGACCCGCTGGGCGGCCGCCGAGAAGCGGTTACTCGCGCCGCGGAGCAGGTGCGCGCGGCGAGCCCCGGATCCGCTGGCTCGTGGGAGCGCGAGATCGACCTGCTGCTCGAGGAGCGCCGACGCCGCCTCGAGGCGAGCGAGCTGGTCGCGGTGCCGACGCGCGTTCCGGCATCCCGCTTCAAAGATTTCGTGACCGACCCCGCGACGGTCGCCGCCTCGCTGCGACGCCCCATGCCGCAGCGCCCATACCGCGCCACCCGCCTCGGCACCCTGTTTCACAGCTGGGTCGAGGAGCGCTTCGGCCTCAGCGGAGCAACCGAGGTCATCGACGCACTCTCGATCGAGCTCGATGAGGATGCCGACACAACCGAGGCCGAGCAGCTGGAGGCCCTCAAAGCCACCTTCGAAGCCTCGCCGTGGGCCGCGCGGCGCCCGGTGGAGGTCGAGCGCGAGATTCACCTGCCCTTCGACGGGCAGGTGGTCATCTGCAAGATCGACGCGGTCTATGCACAGGGCGACCGCTTCGAGGTCGTCGACTGGAAGACCGGCAAGGCGCCGAAGGATGACGCCGACCTAGAGCAGAAGCAGCTGCAGCTGGCTCTCTACCGGCTCGCCTACGCGCACTGGACCGGCATCGACCCCGCGCTCATCGACGCCGTGTTCTACTTCGTGGCCGACGACGAGGTTGTGCGTCCAGAGCGGCTCTACGAGGAGGCCGAGCTGGTGCAGCTGTGGCGAAAAGCTATCCGGGCCGCTTCTTAACCGGCCAGCGGGTTCATGACGTCGTTCTCGACCGAGTCGACGATGGCGCTGAGCATGGCCACCGCGTCGTCAACGATCTCGGTGCTGCGCTGCTGGGTGCCGTGCAGCAGCCAGCGGGCGACATCGAGCTCCGCATAGAGCTTCGCGCGCTGGGTCACCTGGCGATCGAGCACGCCACGGGCGCCGTTGTAGGCATCGAGGGCGCTGTCCACGGCATCCGGGTTGTTCGCGGCCAGCAGCCAGGCCAGGTCGCGGGCCGGGTCGCCGACGCGCAGCTCGTGCCAGCCGAGCAGGCCGGTGACCTCGTGATCGGCGACGAGGAAGGAGTCGGCGCCGAGGCTGCCATTGACGACGGTCGGCTGGTACTGCCAGAGGGCGCTGTCTTCCATCGCGCGCTCCCAGCGGCCGAGCAGCTGGGCGGGTACGAGGCCGGTGGCCGAGGCGCGGTCCATGACGCTGACGGAGCCGCGCATCGCCTCGACCGGGGTGAGCACGGGAAGGCCAGCGTCGGCGACGAAGCTGGTGGGCAGCGAGTGGATCGCCGCGATGGCGCGGCCGATCGAGGCGGCGAGGCCGTCCGTTGACGCGTCGAGCTGGTCGAGCCGAGCCTTGCTGCCGTACACGAACTCGTAGACGACGGCGCGAGTGCCGTCCACCGGCACCTGGCCGACGAAGGCCGACACGGCAAAGGGAAGACGCGAACGGATGCCGCCACTGAGCGCCCGCAGCGCCACGAGGTCGGCCGACTGCTCCGCCTCGGCCCGCTCGTTGCGCGGAAGACGAATGATCCAGTGCCGCCCGTCACGCCCGGTGAGCAGCGCGGAGTCGAAGTCGTTGTCTCCGCCGGTCGCAAAACTGGCGGCGGCCGCGACATCGAGACCCTCGACGGCCGAGGTCGCGAGCGCGGCTAGAGTGAGATGGGATCTGGCCATACCAGACAGGGTAGGTCGCACATCCCCGCCATCCGGCGCACGCCACGCACTTCTGATAGGTCAGCGAATGTCGAAGTCCTTCCTCGCGCGGCTTCCCCTCGCCGCCGATGCGGTCGACCGCGACTATCTCGGCCGCGATTCCATCGACGAGCTGCTCGCGGATCCGAGCACGCGTTACCTCGTATTGAAAGACGGCAAGGCGCTGCTTGACGCCCCCGCGTCGCTCGCGCTCGTCGAGCGGGTCGAGTCTGTCGAGACCCTGATCTACCTAGGTCGATCACTTGACTCTGGCACCCCATACTTCGCCGCGATCGTCGAGGACTTCGAGGGCGAGTTCGGCAACCTACGCGCGCTGGGCGGCACCCTCAGCCCGCTGCACGCCACCCTGTTCGCCGAGGCGCTGGCCATGGCGAACTGGCACCGCAGCCACCGTTTCTCACCGCTCAGCGGTGCAGCGACCACCTCGACCAAGGGCGGCTGGGTGCTGGTCGACAGCGAGTCTGGCGCAGAGCTCTTTCCGCGCACCGACATGGCGGTCATCGTCGGGGTCACCGATGCCGACGACCGCATTCTGCTCGGCTCAAACGCCCAGTGGGAGTCGAACCGCTACTCGCTGCTGGCCGGCTTCGTCGAGCCGGGGGAGTCACTCGAGTCCGCTGTGCTGCGCGAGGTCTTCGAGGAGTCGGGCATGCGGGTCACCGACCCGCGCTACCTCGGCTCGCAGCCGTGGCCGTTTCCCGCGTCGCTCATGCTCGGCTTTCTCGCGCGCGTCGACGAGACGGTGCAGAGCACGCTGACCCCCGACGAAGTCGAGATCGTCGAGTTGCGCTGGTTCAGCCGCGCCGAGCTGCACGCCGCCCTGCCCGACATTCTGCTGCCGGGTCGCACGAGCATCGCCCGCGCCATCATCGAGGAGTGGTACGGCGGCCCTGTCGAGGACGCACCGTGAGCTCACCAGAGAGCCTGCTCGAGGGCCTCGACGAGCAGCAGCGGCAGGCCGCAGAGACCCTGCTCGGGCCGGTCTGCATGCTCGCGGGCGCCGGCACGGGCAAGACCCGTGCCATCACGCATCGCATCGCCTACGGGGTGGCGAGCGGCGTCTACCCTCCGGGCAGGGTCATGGCGCTGACCTTCACCAGCCGCGCGGCGGGAGAGCTGCGATCGCGGCTGCGGGGTCTCGGGGCCGCAGGGGTTGCTGCGCGAACCTTTCACGCATCCGCTCTGTCGCAACTGAACTTCTTCTGGCCGCAGGTGGTCGGTGGCACCATGCCGCGGCTCATCGACAGCAAGGCGCGGCTGCTCGCGCACGCCGCTGACTCGCTTCGACTCAAGCTCGATACGGCGACGCTGCGCGACGCGGCCGCCGAGATCGAGTGGCGCAAGGTGAGCCGCCTGAGCATCGAGCAGTACGGCGCGAGCGGGCGCACCATGCCGCCAACCCTCACTCTCGAGCGCAGCGCCGACCTACAGCGTGCCTACGAGAATCTCAAAGATGAGCGGCGCCAGCTCGACTTCGAAGACGTGCTGCTCGCCGCCGCGGGCATGATCGAGCTCGAGCCGCGGGTGGCGCAGCAGGTGCGAGAGCAGTACCGCTTCTTCGTGGTCGACGAGTACCAAGACGTCTCCCCCCTGCAGCACGACCTGCTCACCCTCTGGCTGGGGGAGCGCAACGACGTCTGTGTCGTCGGCGACGCGAGCCAGACCATTTACAGCTTTGCTGGCGCGAGCCCCGACTACCTTCTCGGCTTTCCCGCGGCCTACGAGGATGCCGTCGTCGTGCGCCTCGAGCAGAACTACCGCTCGACGCCGGCGATCGTCGACGCCGCCAACCGCCTCATGCGGGGCAAGCCCGGAGCCCTATCGCTGCACTCCGTGCAGGCGGCCGGGCCGACGCCCGAGGTGCACGCCGCGCAGAACGACAGCCAGGAGGCGCGCGCGATCGCCACGTCGATCGCCGCAGAGATCGCCGCGGGAACACCGCCGAACGAGATCGCCGTGCTCTACCGCATCAACGTGCAGGGCACCCCGATCGAGGCCGCCCTCGACGACGCGGGCGTCAGCTATGTGCTGCGCGGCGCGACGCGCTTCTTCGACCTCAAGGAGGTCAAGGAAGCCCTCATGCTGCTCAAAGGCGCCTCCGTCACAACGGCCGCGACAGAGCCGCTGTTCAAGACGGTGAGCGATGTGCTGCGATCCCTCGGCTGGACCCAAGAAGGCCCGGATGTTCGCGGTGCCGTGCGCGACCGCTGGGAGAGCCTCAATGCGCTGATGGCGCTCGCCGAAGAGACGCCGGCTGGCACCACCCTCCGCCAATTCGTCGACGACCTATTCGAGCGCCAGGCCGGGCAGCACGACCCCACCAGAGCCGCGGTCACCCTCAGCACGATCCATGCGGCCAAGGGCCTCGAGTGGGATTCGGTCTACCTTGTCGGTCTCAGCGAGGGCCTGCTGCCGATCAGCTACGCCCGCACCGAGGAGGCCGTCGAGGAGGAGCGCCGCCTGCTCTACGTCGGCGTCACCCGCGCTCGCAAGCGCCTCAGCCTCTCGTGGTCAGGGCAGCAGGGGCGCAAGGCCAGTCGGTTCCTGGGCGAACTGCAGCGCTAAGCAGCCGCAGTCAGGGTGCACTGCAAAGGCCCGCCGCGTCTGCTCACCCGTCACAGCACTGACCACCAACTGGTCGGATGCCGGCCACCCCGCCAAAACAACGCGCGCCACAATCGCCGCAGCCTCACTCGCCACCAGCTCGGTCTCGGCCGGCGACCGCCGGCCCCACAGTTGGGAGGCGATGGCGGGCCACGCGGGGTCGGCGTCGCGGGCGTGCAGCTGCAGGCAGCGCAGGCAGGCGGTGTGGCCGGGTTCGACGAGCGGCCCGATCGCGACGGACTCGTCGCCGAGAATCACGGGAAGGTGTGGAACATCGCGCCGCAGCCACAGGCTGTGCAGCGCCGGATCGAGCACGTAGTGCCCGATCACCACCGCGAAACTCGCCTGCGCTGCCTCGGCCGCCGCGGTGGTGCGGGCGAGCTGCACGGGCACCTGCGCTCCGGCGAGCAGGGCCGCAAGCCGGTCGGCGAGCAGGCCGGTGCCGGCCACGACGACGGGCGCGGGTGGGGGCGGTGACTCCCGCAGCATGGCGGGGCGGAGGCGGGTGAGTAGGGCATCCACGTCGGCTTCGGTCGCGCCGGCCGCACGCGCGGTCATGATGAGCCCCGACCGTGAGATGCCGGCGGTGAGTGCAGCGATCAGCTTCTCGGTCGCGAGGCTGAGATCGGTGAGCACGACCGACGGCCGGGTGACCCCGAACTGAAGGCTGGTCGGGCTGCGCCAGACCACGGGAAGCTGCGGGTCAAGTCGAAGAACCATGCCGCGAGGGTGCCATGTCTGCTCGGCGACCGAGCAGACCTTCCACACGCCTACGACTCGGTCGGGCGCTCCGAGGTGTCGTCGTTCAAGAGGTCTTCGATGGCCTGATCGATGTCGTCGAGCTGCGGGGTGCCGCCGGTGAGGCGGGCCAGCAGGGCGGTCGGGTCGGTGATGTCGTCCGCGGTGGGAACAACGTCGGGATGCTGCCAGAGCGCGTCGCGGCCGTCGGCGCCAACGGCATCCGTGATCTTCTGCCACATGGCGGCAGCCTCACGAAGGCGACGCGGCCGAAGCTCGAGGCCGACAAGCGTCGCGAAGGCAGACTCTGCAGGGCCACCGGAGGCCCGTCGGCGGCGCACGGTTTCAGCGATCGCGTCGCTCTTCGGCAGGCGGGTGGTCGCAGACGCCGTGACGACATCGACCCAGCCCTCGACGAGGGCCAGCTGCGTCTCGAGGCGAGCGAGGGCGGCGAGCTGCTCATCGGACTTCGGCGGAATCAGCGCACCGCTGGTGAGGGCGGCCCGCAGCTCCTCCGGGTTCGACGGGTCGAGGTCGCCCGCGAGTTCTTCGAGGCGGTCGGTGTCGATGCGGATTCCGTGGGCGAACTCCGTGATCGACGACATGAGCTGCAGCCGCAGCCACTTCGCGTGGCGGAACAGGCGCGCGTGGGCGAGCTCGCGCACGGCGAGGTAGAGCTGCACCTGGTCGATGGGGATGTCGAGGCCGGCCCCGAAGGCCGCAACGTTCTGCGGAATCATGACTGCCTGCGAGTCGCCCTCGGCGGAGCCGAGCAGCGGGATGCCGATGTCACCACCGCTGACCACCTCGCTCGAGAGCTGCCCGACAACCTGGCCGAGCTGCATCGCGAAGAGGGTGCCGCCGACGTTGCGCATCAGCTGGCCGGCGTTGGCCATCATGCCCTCGAGGGCGTCGCCCGCCTGCTCGGTGATGACAGAGGTGAGGGCGTCGGCGATGCTGGTGGCGACCGGCTCGGCCAGCTGCGTCCAGATCGGCATGGTCGTGGTGACCCACTCGGTGCGACTGATGAGGCGAGGCTCGCTGGTGAGCTCTGTAATGTCCGTTGCTTCCGCCAGCCAGAGCGAGGCGACGTGGAAGGCCTGCTCGAGCTGCGAGCGCTCGGCGGGAAGCGAGACAACGGTCGAGCGCTGTGCGATGCCGGTCGCCTGCTCGAGTGCGAGGCCCCAGTTGACGCCCTCGCCGCTCGTCGTCAGGGCGTTCTGCAGCTGGCTGATGAGTTGAGCAACCATCTCGGGGTCATTGGGAAGGCCGGCGGCGCTGGCCAGCTTCGCGGGGTCTATGTCGCCGTTGCCCGAGAGGAACTGCTGCAGCATGTCGCGCAGCTCATCGTTCTCTCTGTCGTCAGGGTCTCTGTCGTCAGGCTGGTCGTCCATGGCGTCAACGCTAGTCCTCCCCAATCCGCCGTCGCTGGGTTTTCACCTAGGCTGGGGCCTTGTGCTGTGCGCCCGTGGCGAACAGCCGCTTACCCGGTTTCAGTGAAGGATGACGGTGGCCTCCTACCGCTACGACGACGACCCAGAGCCACGCCCGAGCTTCGCCGGCGGTTGGGTGCTCTGGGGCCTGCTTGCCATCATCACGATCGTCATCACCGGCAGCTCGTTCGTGCCCTCGGGCTACGTCATCGAGCGACCCGGTGAGGTGCGCGACGTGCTCGGCACGGTCGAGGTGGATGGCAGCCCGGTTGCTGTCATCGACATCCCGTCGCAGCAGACCTACCCGACCACCGGTTCCCTCGACATGCTCACCGTGTCGACGCTCGGCAACCCCGACCGCACCCCGACCTGGCTTCAGGTCGCCCAGGCGTGGATCGACCCGACGCAGGAGATCGTTCCGGTCGATGAGGCCTTTCCCGGTGGCGAGACAACCGAGCAGTCGGCCGAGGAGGCCGCCCTGCAGATGGAGCAGTCACAGCAGACTGCGATTGCCGCGGCGCTGGGCGCGACCGGCTACGAGTACAGCACGACGGTCTCTGTGGCACTCGTCAGCGCCGACGGCCCCTCGGCAGAGCTGCTCGAGGCCGGTGACGTCATCACCGCCGTCAGCGCTGTGCCCGTTGATGACCCAACGAGCCTGCGGGGCGCTATCGCCGCTTCAGGCGTCGATCAGCCCCTGACGCTGACCGTCACCCGCAAGGGCGTTGCGGTGGATGTTTCGGTCACCCCGGTGCTCGACCAGAGCGATGACCCGCAGCCGGTCATCGGCATCGTGGCGACGACGAACTTCATCTTTCCGTTCGAGGTCAGCATTCAGCAGGGCGACATCGGCGGACCCAGCGCCGGCCAAGTCTTCGCCCTCGCCATCATCGACAAGCTCACGCCCGGCCCTCTCGTCGGAGACCTCGCCGTCGCCGGCACCGGCACCATCACCGCCGATGGATACATCGGCCCGATCGGTGGAATCACCCAGAAGCTCTACGGCGCAGAGCGGGCCGGCGCACACATCTTTCTCGCTCCGGCCTCGAACTGCGCTGACATCGCCGCCAGTTCGGTTCCCGACGGCCTCGACATCTACGCCGTGAGCACCCTCGCTGACTCGCTTGCCGTGCTCAACACCCTCACCAGCGGGGCAGGCACGAGCTTGCTGCCGCGCTGCCCAACCAGCTAAAGCACAGGCATTTCCCCAGTCGCGACCACTTAAGATGTGAGCGACCGCCAACAACAGCCAGGAGCGATCCGCGTGACCACCACTGCACAGCAGCCCGCCAACCGAACGAGGATTGCCCTCACGATCACCGCGGTCATCGTCGCGGCCCTCGTCGTGCTGTTCTTCCTGTTCTCGAACTTCTACGCCGACGTTCTCTGGTTCGACCAGCTCGGCTTCCTCAACGTGCTCACGACGCAGTGGACCGCCACCGTCGCGATGTTCCTCGTCGGCTTTGTCGGCATGGCCGTTCCGGTTTGGCTGAGCGTCGAGATCGCCTTCCGCGCCCGCCCCGTCTACGCGAAGCTCAACTCGCAGCTTGACCGCTACCAGCAGGTGATCGAGCCGCTTCGCCGTCTGGCCATGTTCGGCATCCCCGTGGTTCTCGGTGTCTTTGCCGGCGTCTCAGCGGCCACTCGCTGGCCGATCGTGCTGCAGTACCTCAACCGCACGAGCTTCGGCACGGCCGACCCGCAGTTCGGCCTTGATGTCTCGTTCTATGTATTCGAGCTGCCGTTCTACATCGGTCTTGTCGGCTTCGCCTCCGCGGTCGTGCTGATCGCCGGTCTCGCGACTCTTGCCACTAGCTACCTCTATGGCGCCATCCGCGTGACGGGTCGTGAGGTGCGCATCTCGCGCTCCGCACGCGTGCAGCTCGCTGTGCTCGCCGCCGTCTACGTAGCCCTCTGGGCCGTGACGATCTGGCTCGACCAATACACGACCCTCGTCAACGAGAGCGACGGATTCCTCACCACCGGCGCCGGCTTCGCCGAGGCGAACGCGCTCATCCCCGGTCGCGCCATTCTCGCCGCCATCGCTGGACTCGTTGCCCTGCTGTTCGTCGTCACGGCGATCATCGGCCGCTGGCGCATCTCGGTCATCGGCACCGCCCTGCTGCTCGTCAGTGGCATCGTCGTCGGAGGCGTCTACCCGTGGGTCATTCAGCGCTTCCAGGTTGAGCCGAACGCCAAGACCCTCGAGGCGGAGTACATCGAGCGCAGCATCACCGCCACCCGCGACGCCTACGGTGTCGCCGACCTCGAGACGGTGCCATACAACGCCGTGACCGACACCGAGAAGGGCGCCCTTCGCGAAGACGCGGAGACCACCGCCAACATTCGAATCATCGACCCCGCCCTGGTGAGCGACAGCTTCGCCCAGCTCGAGCGTTTCAAGCAGTACTACCAGTTCGTCGACCACCTCGACGTCGACCGTTATGAGATCGACGGCAAGACCCAAGACACCGTGATCGCCGTGCGTGAGCTCGACCAGGCCGGCCTTGGCGAGTCGCAGAGCTGGTACAACAACACGCTCGTCTACACCCACGGCTACGGCGTGGTCGCCGCCTACGGCAACCAGCGCACCACCGACGGCCAGCCCGTCTTTCTCGAGTCGGGAATTCCGAATAACGGATCGCTCGGCGACTTCCAGCCCCGCATTTACTTCGGCGAGGCCTCACCCGCCTACTCGATCGTCGGAGCCCCCGAGGGCGGAAAGGCCGTCGAGCTCGACTACCCGTCGGGCGACGAAGAAGAGGACTCGACCTCGAACAAGACGACGACCTTCGACGGCAACGGCGGGCCCGTGCTCGACAACGCCTTCAAGAAGCTCATCTACGCGATCAAGTTTCAGTCAGAGCAGATCTTCCTCTCTGACGGTGTGACCGATGAGTCGCAGATTCTCTACCAGCGCGACCCGATCGAGCGCGTCAACAAGGTAGCCCCCTACCTGACGACCGACAGCGACACCTACCCCGCGGTGGTCGACGGCGAGATCGTCTGGATCGTCGACGGCTACACGACGACGGCGAACTACCCGTACTCGCACGTCGAGCAGCTCTCGAGCGCGATTGCCGACACCTACACCGAGACGCCGGCGTACGCGATCGACGACATCAACTACATCCGCAACTCGGTGAAGGCGACCGTCAACGCGTATGACGGCACCGTCACGCTCTACGCGTGGGACGACGAAGACCCCATTCTGCAGACCTGGCAGAAGATCTTCCCGTCGACCCTCAAGCCCATGTCTGAGATGAGCGAAGACCTGAAGGCGCACGTGCGCTACCCGGCCGACATGTTCAAGGTGCAGCGCGCGATTCTCGGCTCGTACCACGTGACGGATGCCGCCAGCTTCTACTCGAGCGACGACCAGTGGGTCACCCCGAACGAGCCGACCGCGGCGAACTCGGCCGCAGCTACCCTGCAGCCGCCGTACTACCTGACCATGCAGGTTCCCGGAACGGATGCCCCGGCCTTCACGCTCTACACGACCTTCATTCCGAAGGCGAGCGCGTCATCGTCGAGCAGCATCCTCAACGGCTACCTGACCGCGAACTCCGACTACGGCGACGATTACGGCAAGCTGACGCTGCTCGAGTTGCCGAGCCAGGACACCGTGCCAGGCCCCGGTCAGGTGCAGGCGAACTTCAACACCGACCCGGTTGTCGCCAACCAGCTTGCGCTGCTGCGCGAGGGCGAGACGAGCGTTAAGCTCGGCAACCTGCTGACGCTGCCGGTTGGTGGTGGTCTGCTCTACGTGCAGCCGGTCTATGTGCAGGCAACCAATGAGACGAGCTTCCCGCTGCTGCGCAAGGTGCTCGTGGCCTTCGGTGACCAGATCGCCTTCGAAGACACCCTCGACCTTGCTCTTGACGAGCTGTTCGGTGGCGACTCTGGAGCCGACGCGGGAGACACCGGGGCGGAGACAACGCCGGATCCCACCGACCCGACGACTCCGACTCCGGATCCGACCGCTGACCCTGAGCCGGAGACCGAGACCGGAGCAGGGCTCGCCGACGCCCTCGCCGACGCGAAGGCCGCCCTCGACGAGCGCACTGCGGCCTACGCCAAGAACGACCTCGTGGCGGCCGCAGAGGCCGACGCGAAGCTCGTCGAGGCCCTCAACCGAGCGCTGGAGGCCAGCGAGTAGCCATGGCCGATCTCAGCAGCGGCGAGTGGCTCGACGCCAATCGCGCGCAGTGGGATGAGCGGGTGCCCGTGCACCTCGCGAGTGACTTCTACGATCAGTCGAAGCTGCGCGCGGGGCACGGGCAGCTCTACCCGCTCGAAGAGGCAGAGCTCGCGACGCTCTACCCCGATGGTCTCGATGGCCTGCGCGTGCTGCACCTGCAGTGCCACTTCGGAGCGGACTCCCTCGTGCTCGCCCAGCGCGGCGCGACGGTCGTCGGCATCGACTTCTCGAAGCCCGCGGTGCTGGCGGCGCGTGCCCTCGCGACGGAGGTCGGGCTCGATGACCGGGCCCGGTTCATCCACGCCAACGTCTACGACGCGCGGCACACGCTGCCAGAGCCCGAGAGTTTCGACCTCGTGTACACGACGTGGGGAACGATCGGCTGGCTGCCCGATGTGGCGGAGTGGGCGCGCATCATCGCCTGGTACCTCAAGCCCGGTGGGCGACTGTATTTCGCCGACGGGCATCCGACTGCCTTTGTCTTCGACGGGCTGGACGACGCGGGTATGCCCGCCTACGCCTATCCGTACAACTCCGAGGGTGCGGCTGACGTCGTCACCGACACGGCGGACTACGCGGATGACGCGGTCGTGCTCGAGAACACCACCACCTTCGAGTGGACCCACCCCATCGGCGAAACCCTCACCGCGCTGCGGGATGCAGGGCTCGCCATCGACTTCTTCCACGAGCACTACGAGGTGCCGTGGCGAATCTTCCCGTCGGTCGTGCCGACGCGCGACGGGATGTTCGGCTGGCCCGACAAGAAGTGGCTTCCGCTGTCGTACAGCCTCTCTGCGGTGGCCGATTAGTGCTGCTTGAGTAGCCCGCAGCGCGTATCGAAACCCTAGGGCTGCAGCAGGGTTGCCCCACCAGCGATGAACAGCCCAGTGACCTGCTCGCCCGTGGTCTGGAACGAGACGACGTAGGGGTCCGCATCGCTGGACTGGATGACGTAGGCACCCGTCGGAAAATAGTCGACATAGAACCCGGCCCGGTACTGCGCGAGTTGAGCGGCCGAGGGCTCTGCCCACGGCCCGACCGCTGCGCTGAGGTAGTCGAGTCCGCTGATGGCCTCGAGCGGGGTGACCGGGCCACAGCACTCGCTCGCCGCGATGATGAAGTTCACTGGATTCGAGAGGTAGCCCTCGAGGGCTACGGTGTTGCCAGAAGCAATGGAGTCGTGCAAGTTCTCGTAGTCCGACGCGTCGAGACCGACGGGAACGACCGGCGCCTCGGTCGTCTCTTCTGGGTCGGGGGTGGGAGTGATCGTCTCGACCGGCTTCGCGGAGCTCTCGGTCGGTTCGGGCTCTGGTGCCTCGGGCGTGCAGCCGGCGAGGGTGAGGAGGAGAACAGCGGCGATGGCAGCGCGAGGGATTCTCATGCGCCGACCCTATCGGGAGTAGAACTACTTGTGCAGTACCGATCCGATGCGGATCAGGTTGTTGTCGGGGTCGAACAGCGCAAGCTCGCGCTTGTTCCAGGTCTGGTCGATTGGCCTGGTTACCCGGGCGAGCGAGTTGCCGAGCTCCCACTGGTGGCGCAGCTGACGGGTGGTCAGCCGGGGGAGGCCCTCGTCATCCAGAGCCTCTGGCACGGAACCAGTGGCGAGAATCGACTCGTAGACGGCGTCGACATTCGAGACGGCGAGGTAGGCCATGCCAGAGCTGGTGAACGGGTCGAGGGTGTCGGTCAGGCTGTAGTCGATCGAGATGCCGTCCCGGTTCTCGCCCGGGTACACCCAGGCGTAGCCCTCGTCGTCCTCCCAGACGGCGGTGCTGAAGCCGATCGCCGACCAGAACTCGAGCGTGCGCTCGATCGACGCGCTCGGCAGGATCGGCTCTGCCCGCCCTGCCCATAGCCGTGAGACCTGCTCAGCATCCATGGAAGCAAATCTACTGTGCTAGGCTTGATTCTTGTGCCGCGGGGTGGAGCAGTTCGGTAGCTCGCTGGGCTCATAACCCAGAGGTCGCAGGTTCAAATCCTGTCCCCGCAACAGAAAGAAAAGTCCCGGTCAGCTAGCTGACCGGGACTTTCTTGTTTAAGCAGCGCGGTCGAAGAACTGCCAGATGACCGTCAGGACCTGGCAGTCGTGAGCAGGCGGCAGCTGCCTACTCGTCGATAACGTGCACGAGCTCTTCGATGAACGAGCCGAAGTCCACTGACTTGCGAATCAGCTCGAGCACCTGCCCTCGCTCGCTGAACACGTCGACGATCTGGTCGAAGACCGTCTGAAACGACGCACGGCCGCTCGCCGAGAACGCGATGAGGGCGATGACGTTGACCCGGTTCTCGCCCCAGGGCATCGGGGTTTCGTTCACCGCGATGGCGATCGAGGTGCGCGAGGCCGTCATGGCCATGGCGTGCGGCACGGCGATGGTGTCTGTGAAGGCTGTCGACGACAGCAGCTCGCGCTCGATCGCACCGTCGACGTACGACGAGTCGATGACGCCGCGCTCGACCATGAGGGCGCCGAGCTCGCGGATCATGACGAACTCGTCGTCCGCGTGGTGGTTGCGAAGAAACATGTCTTTGTCGAAGTACAGCAGCAGGTCATCCTTGATCTGCTGGCGGCGGCGGTGGCGGCGCAGCCGAGAGATCGCTTTGCGAATGGCCTCGACATCCGACTCTGTGAGGAAGGGCTGGATCACGACCACGTTCTCTGCAAACGCCCGGTCGGTGATGGTGGTGAGCACCAGGTCCGTCGAGAAGTCGTCCCAGTTGACGTCGGTGCGGGTGACGACGACCTCGACCGAGACCTCGTCACCGAGGGCGCTCTCGACCTTCTGTCGCAGCACCTGGTGCAGGTCGTAGTAACCGGGCAGCACGATGGCAACGCTGACGCGCTCCTCGCGGCGGTTCTGCCGCTCGAGGTGGCTGCCGAGGTGCAGGGCGAGGTAGGAGATCTCGTCGTCGTTGATGGTGATCGACCGCTCACGCTGAATGAGGCTGGCCATGAACACCGCGACGTCATAGATCATCGGGTAGCTGGTCTTGATCGAGCGGCCGAGCGGGTTGCGCGAGTAGGTGTTGTCGTTCGCTCGAGCGACGAGGTTGCCGAGGTGCAGCGAGAGACGCACCATGAAGGCCTCGTCGTCGAGGTCGACGAGGTACTCCTGGGCGACCTGCTCGACGATGCGGCGCACGGTGGCGAGATCCGCGGGAACTACGTGGTCGTCGATGACCGCCTGCACCGGCTTGTCTTTGCCGCGCGTGATGACGCGGGTGGTCAGCAGCTTGGCGATGTACTCGAGGTCGCCGGCGTCGAGCTCCACGTCGAAGTGCGTGCGAATCAGCTCTGCTAGCGAGACGGTGATGCCGTCGGTCGTCGATCCCGCCGCGGGCAGAACGCGATGTTGCCCGACACGCTCGACCGCGATCGCGACGTGCAGCAGCACAGAGCTGACGCCGTACTCGTTGACGAAATAGCCCTGGGAGTCGAGCATCGCGATGAGGGCGGTCTTGAAGTCGCGCATGCCCTCGTGGCTGAACTCGTTCTCGAGCTCGAGAAAGCCCTGCGCGCTCTCGGTGCGAAAGAGGCGGCTGAGCAGGCGACGGTGATCGCTCTCGCTGCCGGCGAGGGTGACCGTGCTGCCCGAGCGGCTGAGGGTGAGCCCGGCCTGCTCTCCGAGGGCCTTGACCTTGCGCAGGTCGCTCTCGATTGTCGACTCGCTGACATAGAGGCTGTCGGCGAGGGCGTGGATGTCGAGCCCGCCCGGTGCCTCCGTCAGGCGCCGGGCAAGGTGGTGCACCCGGTCGCGCGGAGTGTCGAGGTGCCCGTCGCGAGTGCGATTCTCGCTCGAGAAGGTGGCGTAGGCCTCGCGGTTGAGGCGGTATCCGCTCGTTGAGGCGGCGATGATGGGCAGGGGATGCGCCGCGGCTTTGGCCGCCGTGACATAGCTGCGCACACTGCGCGTTGTCACGCCCAGCAGGTCGGCCAGCTCGGCCGCCGTGACCCATCCGTCGTTCTGCGACAGGTAGTCAAGCAGGCGCTCATACTTATCGCTCATCGCTGCCAAGTTAAGCATGTTCCGCGCCGCAGCGGGGATTTCCGCCCCTGCGGAAAGAGGTCTGGTGGCATGCGTCTGCATGGACTACGAGAGTGGGTTCTGCACGCCCGCACCACGAGGAACGCAAGGAGGCGATCCGTTCTTGAGAACAGTCCTGATCGTTTGCGGTGCCGGTGCCTCTTCCACCTTCCTCGCGAGCCGCATGCGCTCCATCGCTGCAACCCGCGGCCTCGACCTCGTGATCGCCGCATCGAGCGACGCCGAGCTTCGCCCGCGCCTGCACACGACCGACGTGTTGCTCATTGGGCCACACCTTGAGACGGCGTTCCCGTCTCTGCAGGCCGAGGCTGCCATGTTCGGCATCCCCGCAGCGCTGCTTCCCCAGACCGCGTTCGGCCCGGGAGGAGCGGAGCGCGCCATCGACATCGTCGGCAGCCTCGTGTCCCTCGGGTCGGCGCCTATCTCCTCCGCCGGATCGAACTAAAGGAACCCCCATGGCAGAACGCACCCTCACCGTCGCATCAGCTCACGGACTGCACGCCCGCCCCGCATCCCTCTTCGTGCAGGCGGTCGCCAACTCCGGTCTGACCGTTGAGCTGACCAAGGGCGACAAGACGATCAACGCGGCGAGCATTCTCGGCGTCATCTCGCTCGGCATCAACCACAACGACGAGATCACCCTGACCGCTGAGGGCGAGAACGCCGACGAGGTGCTCGACCAGCTCGCCGAGATCATCACGACGGACCAGGACGCATGACCCCTTCTCTTTCTGGTGTCGGCATCGGCCGCGGACTCGCCATCGGCGAGATCCTTCGCATGCCCGATCCGCTGCCCGAACCGTCGGATGCGGCGTCCACCACCACCCCGGATGCCGAGAAGGTGCGCGCGGCCGGCAGTCTCGCCGCAACCGCCGCTGACATCCGCCTGCGCGGCGACCGCGCCGGGGGTGCAGCCAAAGACGTGCTCGAGGCCCAGGCCTTCATGGCCGAGGACCCGACGCTGAAGGATGACGTCGACAAGCGCATCGAGGGCGGCAAGACCGCCGAGCGTGCCGTCTACGAGGCCTTCGCGGCCTTCCGCGACCTGCTGCTGAGCATGGGTGGCTACATGGGGGAGCGGGCGACCGACCTCAACGATGTGAGCCAGCGCGTTGTCGCACACCTGCAGGGTGTCGCAGCCCCGGGTGTGCCGACCCCCGATCACCCCTTCATCCTCGTCGCCCGCGACCTCGCGCCGGCCGACACAGCCCTGCTCGACCTCGACAAGGTGCTCGCCCTCATCACGAGTGACGGTGGCCCCACCTCGCACACGGCGATCCTCGCCCGCGAGAAGTCGATCGTCGCCGTCGTCGGTGTGACGGGCGCACTCGCCCTCGCCGACGGGCAGACCGTCATCGTCGACGCCATCACCGGTGCCGTGACGGTTGACCCGAGCGACGCCGAGCGCGCCGCTGTACAGACGACCCTGGCCGACCGGGCCGCTGCAAAGGACGTACCGGTCGGACCAGGGGCGCTCGCTGATGGCACACTCGTGCCGCTGCTCGCCAACCTCGGCACCGTCGACAAGCTCGCCGAAGCCGTGGAGAAGGGTGCGGAGGGCGTTGGCCTGTTCCGCACCGAGTTTCTCTTTCTCGACGCCGACAAGGCGCCGACGTTTGACGAGCAGAAGGCCAAGTACTCCGCGCTGTTCGCGGCGTTCCCCGGCAAGAAGGTCGTCGTGCGTGCGCTCGATGCCGGCGCTGACAAGCCGCTGCACTTTCTCAACGACGAGCCGGAAGAGAACCCCGCGCTCGGCCTCCGCGGTCTGCGGGCTCTTCGTGCCAACGAGCCCATTCTGCGCGACCAGCTACGGGCGATCGCCACGGCGGCCGCAGAGAAAGAGGCGGATGCCTGGGTCATGGCCCCCATGGTCAGCACCGTCGAAGAGACCCGCTACTTCACCCACCTCGCGAAGGAACTCGGCGTGAAGACCGCCGGCGTCATGATCGAGGTTCCCGCGGCAGCCCTGCTCGCCGATCGCATTCTTGCCGACAGCGACTTCGCGTCGATCGGCACCAATGACCTCACGCAGTACACCCTCGCGGCCGACCGGCTGCTGGGCTCCGTTGCCTCCTTCCAAGACCCATGGCACCCTGCGGTGCTGCGGCTCGTCGGCGAGGTTGGCAAGGCGGGCGCAGCACTGGGCAAGCCGGTGGGCATCTGCGGCGAGGCCGCGGCAGATCCTCTGCTGGCGGTTGTGCTCGTCGGACTGGGGGCGACATCCCTGTCGATGTCTCCCGCTGCACTCGCCGACGTGCGCGCAGAGCTTGCCCGCTTCACTCTGGAGCAGGCGCAGAAATTCGCCGAACTTGCACTTTCGGCAAATAGCGCCGTGGAGGCCCGCGTAGCGGTGCTCGACGCGGCCACCCCCAACACCCAATCACCCACAGAATCGGAGAAATAATGACGACGACGTCAACAACGGCGGGCGGTGGTGCTCGTGTCGGTGTCCAGAAGTTTGGAACCTTCATCAGCAACATGGTCCTGCCTAACATCGCGGCCTTCATCGCATGGGGCCTCATCACCGCGCTCTTCATCCAGACCGGATGGCTTCCGCGCCTTGGCGTCGACGCTGAGTGGGTGCAGCAGCTCGGTGGTTGGAGCTCCGACCCCGACGTGACCAACACGGGCCTCGTCGGCCCGATGATCACCTATCTGCTGCCGCTGCTCATCGCCAACACCGGTGGCCGCATGGTCTACGGCGTTCGCGGTGGAGTCATTGGAACGATCGCGACGATGGGTGTCATCATCGGCGCTGGCATCCCGATGTTCCTCGGTGCAATGATCATGGGTCCGGGCGCCGCCTGGATCATGAAGCAGATCGACAAGCTCTGGGCTGGCAAGATCAAGGCTGGCTTCGAGATGCTCGTTGACAACTTCTCGGGCGGAATCGTCGGCATGCTGCTGGCGATCCTTGGCTTCTTCGGAATCGCCCCGATCGTCACCGCGCTGAGCGACTTCCTCGAGGGTGTCGTTGACGCTCTTGTGACGGCTGGCCTCCTGCCCCTCGCGAGCGTGTTCGTTGAGCCCGGCAAGATCCTGTTCCTCAACAACGCGATCAACCACGGCGTCTTCACGCCGCTCGGCACCGCGGAGTCCGCGGAGAGCGGCAAGTCGATCCTGTTCCTCATCGAGGCGAACCCCGGCCCCGGCCTCGGCATCCTGCTTGCTTTCACCATCTTCGGTGTTGGCCTGCTGCGCGCCTCGGCTCCCGGTGCGATCATCATCCACTTCCTTGGTGGAATCCACGAGATCTACTTCCCCTACGTGCTCGCCAAGCCGGCCCTCGTGCTCGCGGCGATCGCTGGTGGAGCAACCGGCGTTCTCACGAACGTGATCTTCGGATCTGGTCTCATCTCGCCCGCATCGCCTGGCTCGATCATCGCGATCCTGATCCAGACGGCTCCGGGCAGCCACGTCGGCGTGATCGCCTCTGTGGTGTTCTCTGCTGCCGTCTCGTTCCTGGTGGCTGCTGTCATCATCCGCTCGAGCCGCAAGCGCGACCTCGCAGCGATTGAGGCTGGCGAAGACACCGCACTTGCGGACGCCGTCGCCAAGAACGCCGCCAACAAGGGCAAGGACAGCCGCGTTGGCGACCTGCTCGGTGCATCGGCCGCTACCGCGACCGCAACGAAGATCAACTCGATTGTCTTCGCCTGCGACGCCGGTATGGGCTCGAGCGCCATGGGTGCGACGGTTCTGCGCGACAAGCTGAAGAAGGCCGGCATCACCGGCGTCAAGGTCGAGAACAAGGCAATCGCCAACCTCACCGACAACGTCGATGTCGTCATCACGCAGAAGCAGCTGACCGACCGTGCCAAGGAGAAGACCCCGGGTGCACAGCACTTCTCGGTCGACAACTTCATGGGCAGCCCGAAGTACGACGAGGTCGTTGACCTCGTGAAGTCGCAGCAGTAAATGTTCTGGCGGAAGAAATCAGGTAGTCCTGTGCCCAAGGTTCTTGAGCTCGGTCAGATCGATCTGACGGGTTCGGCAGCAACGCCGAGCGCGGCAATCGACCAGGCCGGAACCCTCCTTGTGCAAGCGGGAGCGGTGAATCCCGAGTACGTGCAGTTCATGCACGATCGGGAGGCGCTGATGTCGACCTACATGGGCAACTACCTGGCTATTCCGCACGGCACGAACGAGGGCAAGGACACAATCCTTGCGTCCGGGCTCTCGTTCGTGCGCTACGACGAACCGATTGACTGGGGAGGCAACGAGGTTCGCTTCGTTGTCGGAATCGCGGGAAAGGACGGCGGCCACATGGACGTGCTGTCCAAGATCGCAGTGGTCTTCAGCGACGAGGAGAAGGTCAACGCCCTCCTCGCCGCTGAGACCCCCCAGAAGATTCTCGACCTTCTAGGAGACGTGAACTCCTGATGAAGGCTGTGCACTTCGGCGCGGGCAATATCGGACGTGGCTTCGTTGGGCTGATCCTCCACGACGCCGGATACGAGGTTGTCTTCGCCGATGTCAACGCCGACCTGATCGACGCGCTTCGCGACACCCCGAACTACCTCGTTCGCGAGGTAGGCGCGGGCGCGTCGACCAGGACGGTGAACAACTACCGGGCTCTCAACTCGTCAACACACGAGGCGGATGTCGTGGCCGAGATCGCCACGGCCGAAATCGTGACGACCGCGGTCGGCCCCAACATCTTGCGCTTTGTCGCACCGCTCATCGCCCAGGCGATCGCGGCGCGGTCGAGCGAGCTCCCGCCCCTCGCAGTCATGGCCTGCGAGAACGCGATCAACGCCACCGACCTGCTGCGCGCAGAGGTCGAGAAGGCCAGCTACGGCGGCCTAGAGAAGGCCGTCTTCGCCAATACCGCCGTCGACCGCATCGTGCCTATTCAGGCCGAGGGCGCCGGCCTCGACGTCACCGTAGAGACCTTCTTCGAGTGGGCCATCGAGTCCGGTCCGTTCGGGGATGTGCTGCCGGTAATCCCGGCCGCGCACTTCGTCGACGACCTCGCCCCCTACATCGAACGCAAGCTCTTCACCGTCAACACCGGCCACGCCACGACCGCGTACCACGGCTATCTCGCCGGAGCCTCGTCAATCAGCGAGGCCATCGCGATTCCGTCGGTGCTCGCCGAGGTGCGCGCGGTGCTCGGCGAGACCAGCGCGCTGCTGGTCGCCAAGCACGGTTTCGACCCGGCGGTGCAGCAGGCCTACCTCGAGAAGAACCTTGAGCGCTTCGCCAACCCGCACCTGACCGACACCGTCGATCGCGTCGGCCGGCAGCCGCTGCGCAAGCTCAGCCGCAACGAGCGCTTCGTTGGCCCAGCCGCGCAGCTCATCGAGAGCGGCACTGATCCGGTCGCTCTCGTGCGCACGATGGGCGCTGCGCTGCACTTCGATGTGGCAGAAGACCCAGAGAGCCAAGAGCTCAAGGCGAAACTCGCGAGTCTTTCAGCGACAGAGTTCGTAACAGAAGTGACCGGTCTCGCGGCCGACCACCCGCTGTATCCGCGTGTTCTCGCGGTTGTCGAATCTGCCCGCTAGATTTCACAGCTTCTTCACCGGTTAACCCCTGTTGCGGCCTCGCCGCTCTAGGTAACGTTTCGATCACAAGCACTCGTTGATCGGAGCACCGCCCATGGAGAAGTACAGCCGCCTCGTCGCTGTATCCGGCCGCACCTTCCGCACCAGCGAGACCATGTGCGATATCTTCCTCGCGCACGTTAGCGACATCGTTGCCCGGGGCCTCACTGAGCTCGTGCCGCTGCTGCACGAGGGCGGGGTCGACATGCTGCTCGTGAGCGCGGGCACTCCGATCACGGTGAGCGAGCTTGCGCCGGCCGTGGTGCCCGACATCCAGCCGGCGCAGTCGGTGATCACTGCCGCCTGACCAGCGCCCGCAATAGGCTGGCGGCATGAACGGAATCGCCGTCGCCCAGTTCGCTCCGTCAGAGAACCGCGACGTCAACCTCGTCGTAATGAACGCTTTGGCGGCCACGGCTGCCGCGCGGGGCGCGACCCTCGTGGTCTTTCCGGAATACTCGTCGTACTTCACCCCGACCATGGGACCGGATTGGATCTCCGCCGCCGAACCCACTGACGGCCCCTTCGCGACCCGGCTGGCCCGCATCGCCGCCGAGCACGGAGTCACCGTCGTAGCGGGCATGCTCGAGCAGGCGGGGGCGAAGGCACACAACACGGTGCTCGCCGTCGCGGCCGATGGAACCCAGCTCGCCGTCTACCGCAAGATGCACCTCTACGACGCCTTCGGAGGCGCGGAGTCCGACTGGATCGAGGCGGGTCCGATTGCGGCACCCACCTTCGCGTGGAACGGCTTCACCGTTGGCGTGCAGACCTGCTACGACATCCGTTTTCCCGAGGTGACGCGTTCGCTCGTCGAGGCGGGCGCCGACCTGATCGTCGTGCCCGCCGAGTGGGTGCGCGGCCCGCTCAAGGAGCACCACTGGCGCACCCTGCTCACCGCGCGGGCGATCGAGAACACCGTCTACCTGGCAGCCGCAGACCACGCCCCGCCGGTCGGCGCGGGCAACAGCATGGTGCTCGACCCCATGGGCGTCGAGCTGGTCACCATCGGAGAGACGACGGATGTGGCAATCGCCTTTCCCACCCAGCAGCGAATAGACGACGTGCGTGCCGTCAACCCCGCCCTGCGCCTGCGGCGCTTCGGGGTTCGCCCGCTCTAGAGTTGGGGTACAAGGATGTCGGAGAGGGTGCAACGTGACTGACGCCTATCGGGTGGTGATCGTCGAGGACGACCCGGACGTAGCTGAGTACACGAAAACGGTGCTGCAGAAGCGCGCCGGGTTCGAGGTGCGGGTGACGGGTGATCCCTTCCAGGCGCAGGCACTGGTCGAAGAGTTCGACCCCGATGTGGTCGTCACCGATATCGAGATGCCCGGCATGACCGGGCTCGAGCTGATGCAGCAGATTCGCGCGCTGCGCCCCGATCTGCCGGTTGTCGTGATGACGGCCCATATCTCGGTGGACTATGCGGTCGCCGCCCTGCGTGCGCAGGCCGACGAGTTTCTCACCAAGCCAGTGGGCGCGGTCGAGCTCGTCGCTGTCGTCACCCGACTCGCTTCGGATGGTCGCGCCAGCCGCGTGGCCGCGCGCCCACGAGGTCACGTGCTTGCCGTCGGCGCCCACCCTGACGACGTGGAGATCGGGGTTGGCGGCATCCTCGCCTCGCACCGCGCTGCGGGTGACAGCGTGACGATCCTCACGCTCTCGCGCGGCGGCAAGGGTGGTTCGCCCAATGACCGCCAGCACGAGTCGCTCGCCTCGGCTGAGCTTCTCGGCGCCCGACTCTTTCTCGAGGACCTCGTTGACACCGAGGTGACCAGCACCGGCCCGACGGTCTCGATCATCGAACGCGTTGTGGCCGAGGTCAACCCGACCGTCGTCTACACGCACAGCTCACACGACCGTCACCAGGATCACCGCGCGGTCCACGAGGCCACCCTCGTCGCGACCCGCACGGTGCGAACCGTCGCCTGCTTTCAGAGCCCCTCATCGACCGTGGACTTTCGCCCCTCACGCTTTGTCTCCATCGACGGGTTTACAGAGAAGAAGCTCGCCCTGCTCGAGTGCTTTCGGTCGCAGGCCGACATTCGCAGCTACCTCGACCCAGAGTTCGTGCTCGCGACAGCGCGGTATTGGGGGCGCTACGGGGGTGGCACGAGTGTTGAGCCGCTCGAGATCATTCGTGAGACGGCCGACCTGTCGTCCCCGGTGCGCCCGGTCGTGACCGCGGTCGACCCGTCACGACGCACGGCGGGCAAGTAGCGATGGCACAGCGGGTTTTGGTCACCGGGGCCGGCGGGCCGGCTGGCGTTGCCGTCATCCGCTCGCTTCTGAAACGGGATGACGTTGAGGTCTTCGCCGGCGACATGGACGGCTGGGCCAGCGGCCTCTATCTCGTGCCTGCCGCGCGCCGCCGCATCCTGTCGCCCGGCAAGTCGCCCGCCTTCGTCGACGAGCTGATCGCGCTCTGCGCGGCCGACCAGATCGACGTGCTGTTCTCGACCGTCGACGTCGAGCTGCCGCCACTGGCTCGCCGCCGCGATGAGCTCGGTGCAGTGCTCGCGGCACCGAGCCTCGACACCCTCGAGACCTGCCTCGACAAGTTCGCGCTCGCCGTGCGCTGCGCGCCCCTGCTGCGCACGCCGACGACACACCTCGTCGGCCCGGCTGCGGCCGCGGAGGACTGGGACTTTCCGATTATCGTCAAGCCGCGCAGCGGCGCTGGGTCGCGTGGCGTGCGCCTTGTGCACAGCCGTGCCGACCTCGACGCCCTCGGTGACGATGACAGCCTCATTGCCCAGGAGCTGCTGCCCGGCGATGAGTACTCGGTGGATGTCATCGCCGCCGCCGACGGCCACGTCGTGGCCGCCGTGCCCCGCACCCGCACCCGCGTGGACTCCGGCGTCTCAATCGCGGGCCTGACCGTGCGCGATGCGGAGCTCGAGGCCACCGCCACCGCCGTCGCGCAGGCGATCGGCCTCACCGGTGTAGCGAACGTGCAGCTGCGCCGCGACACGGCCGGTGTGCCCGCCCTGCTCGAGGTCAACCCGCGGTTTCCCGGGGCGATGCCGCTCACCATCGCGGCTGGCGTCGACATGCCCTCACTCGCCCTCGACCTCGCCCTCGGGCTCGAACTGCCCCACCGAGCGGAGTTTCGCGAGATCGCGAACGTGCGCTACCTCGAAGACGTCTTCGTCGACCCCGCTGAGATTCTGCACTCCGAGAACGCGGCGCACACCGAGGGCGACTGATGGCCAAGCGCCGCCTCCCCACCCTCTTCGAGAATCGCGACCCGATTCTGCACTCTGACTACCACGTGCACTCGACGTTCTCCGATGACGCGGTCAGCACTCTGGCCGAGAACATCGCAGCGGCCGACGCGGCGAAGCTCGACACCGTGCGGCTCATCGACCACGTGCGTGCCTCGACCACCTGGGTTCCCGAGTTTCTCGCGGCGGTCGCCGCCGAGCCGGTTCCCGAGTTTCTCGAGGTGCTCACCGGCGTCGAGGCGAAGATGATGGATGTCACCGGCCGCCTCGACATTCCTGAGGGTCTCGGCGACCTGACCGTCGTCATCGCCGACCACCAGTTTCCCGGCACCGACGGCCCATGGTCGCCCGACGAGGTGAAGAGCCGCTTCGCCCGCAAACGGCTGCGCCCGGTGGATGCCGTCGCCATGCTCTTCGAGGCCTACTCGGCTGCCATGCGCGGTCGGCCGGGGTCGCAGCTCGCGCATCCCTTCTCGATCCTGCCCAAGGTGGGGTTGTACGACTACATCAAGGCCACTGAAGAGCTCGCGACCGAGGCACAGTTCGACGAGTTCGTCGCCGTGGCAATCGAGACCAACACTCTCGTCGAGATCAACCAGAAGTGGGGCGTCTCACCGCTGCTGCCGCTGCGCAGGCTGCTCGAGGCGGATCTCGTCGTCGCCGCGAGCGATGCGCACGATGCCGTGCACGTTGGCGGTTACTCCCGCGAGGTCATGGAGCCCCTCGACTGGGCGCGAAAGCCGCCGCCGCGGTGGCTGTGATGGATACCCGCTGGCTCGACGTGCTCGCCGAGTTCGACTGGGCTGCTTTCGGCATCGGCAGTCTCACCGCGATCCTGCTCGCCTTCGTGGCGACCGGGGCAGTGCCGATTCTCGCGACCGCCTACCAGTTTCTTGCGATTCCCTTCCACGCCGTCAAGAACCACTACGGCAAGGCCGCCCCATACCTTCCTCGGGTCGCTGTCGTAGTTCCGGCCTGGAACGAGGGTCTCGTCATCGGCGCTTCGATCGAGCGGCTCATGGGGCTTGAGTACCCCCGCGAGTGCCTGCGCATTTACGTCGTCGACGATGCGAGCACCGATGACACCCCGCAGGTCGTGCGCGAGAAGGCAGAGCTCTACCCCGGCTCCGTCGTGCACCTGCGGCGAGCCAAGGGCGGGGAGGGCAAGGCGCACACCCTCAACCACGGCATCCGCGAGATTCTGAAAGACGACTGGATGCAGGCCCTGCTCATCATGGACGCCGACGTCATCTACATGCCCAGCTCCCTTCGCCGCATGACCGCGCACCTCGCCGACAAGAAGGTCGGAGCGGTGACCGCCTACATTCGCGAGGGCAGCCACGACAAGAACTACCTCACCCGCTTCATCGGCATGGAGTACGTGCTGTCGCAGGTCGCCGCGCGCCGCGCTCAGAACGTGCTCGGTGCCCTCGCCTGCCTCGCCGGGGGAGCCCAGCTGCACTCCCGCGAGAACCTCATCACGATCGGCGGGCAGATCGACACCTCGTCGCTCGCCGAGGACACCATCACGACGTTCAAGACCCAGCTCGCCGGCAACAGGGTCGTCTTCGAGCCGCACGCCGTCGTGCACGCCGAAGAGCCTCAGCTGATCAACTCGCTGTGGAAGCAGCGGCTGCGCTGGGCGCGCGGCAACGTGCAGGTTACGTCGAAGTACCGGCGCATCTGGTTCCGCCCGAGTCGCAAGCACGGGCTCGGCGACTTCTCATTTGGAATCTTCTGGTTCAGCATCTTTCTGCTGCCGGTGGCGATGGTGCTGTCATCCGTCGGTCTTATCGGCCTTCTCCTGTTGCAGAGCGACCTCGCGGCTGTCGTGTTCCGCGCCACCTGGATCATCGCGGCCTGCACCTACGTCTATACGATCGCCCTCGCGGTGCAGCTCGACGGCCCGACCGGCTGGCGCAGTGCCCGCGAGGCGGTGCTGTTTCCTGGAGTGGTCTCGATCATCGTCATGGTCACCGCATTCTTTCCGGGACTGCTCGAGCGTGACCTTCCGCACCTTCTCGGTGTGCCGGTCAGCGACACCGGCGACCTCATCTGGACGATCTTCGTCTACGCCTGGATATCGGTCGCCATGCTCGGCGCCTGGCTCGCCAAGGTGGTCGAGAGCACGAGGTTTGGCCGGGTGCTGACCCCGCTGCTCGTGTACCTTGTGGGCTACGGACCAGTGCTCTGTGCCGTGACAGTTGACTCGTACATCAAAGAATTCCGTCACGCTGAGGCAAAATGGGACAAGACAGAAAAAACGGGGCGGGTGCATTGATGTCGCACGACAACATGGGGCGGGTGTTTCTCCAGCGTGAGATCACTCAGAATCGGCGGCGCGAACTGCTGCTCATACCCAAGGCGCTGCTCGCCCTCGGCGTGGTCGCCGGACTGGTCGTGATTAGGCAGGTGTTCTTCCTGTGACGGATGCCCCAGCCGCCCTGACCGTCGTCGTCGCCGATGACGATGAAGACATCCGCTCGCTCATCGTGATTGCGGTGCGCAAGGCCAATCTCACGCTGCTCGCCGACCTGCCGGACGGCACGGCCGCCCTCGCGGCAGTGCGCGAGCACAAGCCAGACATCGTGCTGCTCGACGTTTCGATGCCCGGGCTGACCGGGCTCGAGGTCACATCGGCGATCCGCGCTGACGCAGAGCTGGCCGACTCGATCGTGTTCATCCTCTCTGCGGCCGTGGACGACACCGCGGTTGCAGCCGGATTCGCCGCCGGCGCGAACGCCTACATGACCAAGCCCTTCAGCCCGAACACACTCGCCGCCCAGCTGACGGCTCTCATCGCCTCAACCGCGGCGGGGCCGAACCCGGCGCTTCCGACGCCTCCTGCTCCGTGAACCCGTTCTCGTCGCTGCTTCGGCGCTACGTCTTCGTTGACCAGCCGAGCCCCATCGTCAAGCAGCTGCCCACGGCCCTCGCCTTCGTCGGTGCGGTCATCATCGCGGCCCTTGTGCCCGACCTCGGCTTCACCGCGCCTCTGCCCGCAATCGCCGGCGTTGGCGGCATGGTGCTGGCGACGGTTCTCGCTGGCACCTTCACGGCAAGCGAGCGGCTCACCCGGCTCGCCCTCATCATTCCCTTCATCGACCTCTTCGCGATCGGGCTCTTTCGCATGGGCACCGGAGGCAACACGTCGCTGTTCGGCGGCCTCGTGCTGCTTCCTGTGCTCTGGATCGCCAACCAGCCGGAACGCCGCAACATTCTCTTCGCCGGCATCGGTACCTCACTGGCCCTCACCCTGCCCTTCACCCTCGGCGGCATGGTGCCGCAGAGCTCGGCCGACTGGCTGCGATTTGTCATCACCCCCGTGATCTTCTCGATCGCGGCCGCAATCATCAACGAGATGTCGCGACAGGCGTCGCGGCGCGTCGATTCGATCCACGAACTGGCCGAGGAGCGCGACGTGATGCTTCGTGGTGCGGTGGACTACGCGGAGCGCCTCAGCGAGAACGAGGACCGTCTGCGAGCCGCCGACCGGCTAACCCGCAGCGTGCTGGATGCGGTGACAGAGCAGTCCGTCATCGGCAGCGACGTGACCGGCCTCATCGATGTATGGAATCCGGGTGCGGAGAAGATGCTCGGGCTGCGCGCCCTGCAGGTGCAGGGCCGCCGCTTTGTGCACGAGTTTCACGTCGAGGAAGAGCTGCTCGCGTGGTCGCGCGAGCTCAACTACCCACCCGGCGAGACCGTGCTCAACCCCGGCTTCTCTGCCCTCGTCGAGAGCGCGCGCCTCGGCACGGCCGAAGTGCGGCAATGGACCTACGTGCGCGCGGACGGCAGCACCCTCACCGTAGAGCTCGCGGTTACGCGTCGTGTCGACGACCGCGGCGACACAGTCGGCTACATCTTCGTCGCCACAGATGTGACCCAGGCACTCGAGGTGTCGCGCCTGAAAGACGAGTTCGTCGGTCTCATCTCGCACGAGCTGCGCACCCCGCTCAGCTCGATTCTCGGCTACCTCGAGCTCATGCGCGACGACGACGTCAACCCGCTCTCTGACGAGCAGCTGCAGTACCTCAGCGTCGCCGAACGCAACGCGCACCGCCTGCTGCGCCTCGTCGGCGACCTGCTGTTTACGGCCCAGGTCGGCTCGAGCACCTTCACCCTCGACACGTCGGTGCTCGAGATCGCCCCCATCATTCGGGCCTCCGTCGAGTCGGCCGGCCCCACAGCGGCAAACGCGGGCGTCGAGCTGACCGTCACCGTGCCCTCGAAGCCGATCTCGGTGCTCGGCGACGCACAGCGCCTCGGCCAGGCCTGCGACAACCTCATCTCGAACGCCATCAAGTTCACCCCGCGCGGTGGCAAGGTCAACGTGACCGTCGCCATCGTCGACTCCCGGGTCGTCATCACCTTTCGGGACACGGGCATGGGAATTCCCGAAGACGAGCTCGACCAGCTCTTCGCCCGCTTCTTTCGCGCCTCAACCGCCACCCGTGCGGCGGTGCCCGGGGTTGGACTCGGCCTCTCGATCACCAAGGCCATCGTCGTCGCCCACCACGGTGAGCTCGACGTTGAGAGCGAGGTTGGCGTCGGCACCTCGTTCATCCTTCGGCTGCCGATCAACGCGCCGGTGGCCGTCTAGCGGGTCAGCTGGGCCAAACGCTCGGCAGCGTCGGTGAGCACGCTCTCGCGCTTGCAGAACGCGAAGCGCACGAGCGAGTTCGTCGCCGCTCGATGCTTGAGCAGCACAAATGCGCTGAGCGGCACTCCCACGACCCCGGCCAGAGAAGGAAGCTGGCGGCAGAACGCGGCGGCGTCGGGGTGGCCGAGGGCGGCGGCATCCGCGATCAGAAAGTAGCCGCCCTGGGGGTGGCTGACCGTGAATCCCGCGCGCGTCAGGCCCGCGGAGAGGATGTCGCGCTTGCGCTGCAGCGTCGCTGCCGCGCCCGTGAAGAACTCGTCACCGAGCCGCAGGCCGGCTGCGATGGCGGGCTGGAGGGGGGCTCCGTTGACGAAGGTGAGAAACTGCTTCACGGCCAGAATCGGGGCGATCAGTGTGGATGGCGCGGTGATCCACCCAATTTTCCAGCCCGTGGTGTTGAAGGTCTTGCCACCGCTCGAGATGGTGACCGTGCGCTCCCAGCCGCCCGGCAGGCTGCTGATCGGAGTGTGGGCGGCCCCGTCGAACACCAGGTGCTCGTAGACCTCGTCGGTGACGATGGTCGCGCCGTGCTTCTCGGCCAGCGCGATGATCAGCCTCAGGGTCTCGACGGCAAAGACCGCGCCGGTCGGGTTGTGCGGGTCGTTGACGATGATCAGCCGCGTCTTGTCGGTCACGGCCTTGTGCAGGGCGTCGAGGTCCGGCTGAAAGTCGGGGGCGATGAGCGGCACAGTGACGAGCTGAGCGCCAGCTAGGCCCACGACCGCCGCGTACTCGTCGTAGAACGGCTCGAAGGTGACCACCTCGTCGCCCGGCTCCGTAAGAGCGAGAATCGTCGCGGCCAGCGCCTCGGTCGCACCTGCCGTAGCGAGCACCTCGGTCGCAGGGTCGACAGGTATGCCGTAGAAGCGCTGCTGATGCTCGGCAATCGCCTCGCGCAGCACGGGGAGCCCGATGCCCGGCGGATACTGGTTGATGCCGTCGCTGATCGCCTGCCGTGCCGCCTCAAGCACCTCGGCGGGGCCGTCCTCATCGGGAAAGCCCTGCCCAAGGTTGATTGAGCCCGTCGCCGTCGCGAGCGCTGACATCTCGGTGAAGATGGTCGGGCGCAGCTGCCCGTCGTCGCCGAGCAGCATCGCTCCGCGGGCCGCACGCTGCCAGGAGCCATCGATCGTCATGAATGCCACAGTATCCACTGTGGAAAGCTGATGCGCTCACCGCGGCCCTCCGTTACGGTTTTCGAATGCGGACCGCCCCAGCCCTTCTCGTCGCAGCCCTCGTCGTGGGCACCCTCGCTGGCTGCGTGCCGGATGACGAGCCGGTGCGCCCTGCGCCGTCGCCCACTAGCTCGCCCATCTTCGAGTCGGATGAGGAGGCTTTGGCGGCTGCGGTTGAGGCCTATGGGGCCTATCTGGCCGTCTCAGACTCAGTGCTGAACGATGGTGGGCAAGCACCGGAGCGACTCTTGGCTGTTGCTACAGAAGACTTGTATCAAAAGGCAGCTGAGGGATTTGAGTCGTTCGCGACGAAGGGCTGGCGCGGAACTGGTTCGACCACCTTCGATTCATCTGTTCTTCAGAGTTATTTCAGTGATGCCGTTCCAGGTGAGCAAATCATTGCCATATACGTCTGTGTTGACCTCTCCGGCGTTGATGTGGTTGACGGGGATGGCGCCTCGGTCGTGTCGCCTTCGCGAGTGAACCGATCCCCATATGAGGTCGGCTTCACAGCAGTCGAAGCAGGCGACCCCAGTCTTCTAGTTTCTTCAGATGCTCCTTGGGATGGTGATGACTTCTGCGTCGGATAGCGGCCGCAGCGGCAATAGCAATCGTCATGGTCGTCCTAGGGGCGCCTGCCTTTGCGTGGGGAGACGATTGCATCGGGCCTGACAGAGCGACCGGAGCCTGTGGAGTCGATGTAGACGGCTCCCTATCCGACGACGCCGCCATCCTCACCGGCACCCAACCCGGCACCCCCGGCGGCCGCGGCAACAGCGGCCCCAACTCCGGCAACGGAAGCAACGGAAGCAACGGAAGCAGCGGAGCCGAGGCACCACAACCCTCCTGCGAGGGCGCCGGCTGCACCGACCTCCGCAACGGCTTCACCATCACCGAGCTGCCGACGCCCACGCTCAACGACATCGCCGCGTTCCGTCCTACCCCCGGCGTTGATCACATGGAGCCGAACGGCTGGTTCGTGGTGGGGCTCGACGCGAACTTCTACGCGACCGGGGGCGCGAGCGTGGTCGACGGCACACTGCTCGGCTACGACGCCTCGGTGAGGTTCACGCCCATCCGATGGCAGTGGGCCTATGGCGACGGCGCCACGGCTACCACGTCCACGCGGGGTGGCACGTGGCAGTCCCTCGGTCTCGCCGAATTCGACCCGACACCAACCAGCCACGTCTACGACGTTGCGGGCACCTACTTCATCGATCTGACCATCGGATACCGCGCCGAATACACCTTCAACGGCTCCACGTGGGCGACCATCAACGGCACCCTGTGGCTGCCTGCTAACCGACTGGTTGCCACGGTTGGATCTGCGAAGACGGTGCTGGTCGAGCGCGACTGCACCGTGAATCCAGCCGGTCCTGGCTGCTCGAGCTGACCGCGAGCGACCTCACAGCGCAGTCAAACAAAACCCTCAGACAGGCGGTGGAAGCTCAGAGCGCTGGAAGGAGCACCCAATGCCTGAGACACCCGAAACCCCCGCAGAGCCCACCCCAGAACCCGCCGCCGCGGCCACGCCGAAGCGCTCGGTCTCGCTGCCCGTCGTCGCCGCGATCACCGTCGCCGCGCTCGTCGGCGGAGTATCCGGAGCAGGCGTATCGCTCTGGGCCGCCTCGCTCGACGACGACGACAAGAGCACGGTCACGTCATCCCCGACCACCGTGACCGTCAACGACCCGGACAACGCCACCACCATCACCGCGGTCGCCGCCAAGGCCGCCGCCTCGGTCGTCACCATCGCGGTGAAGTCGGGCAACGAGGGCGGCACCGGCTCCGGTGTCGTGCTCACCGCGGACGGCTACATCCTCACCAACACCCACGTCGTCACCCTCGAGGGCGCCACCGCCAACCCGACGGTGCAGGTGCAGACCAGCGACGGTCGACTGCTCGAGGCCGAGATTGTTGGCACCGACCCGCTCGCCGACCTCGCCGTCATCAAGGTGAAGGATGTCGACGACCTCGTTCCCGCCGACTTCGCCGACTCGGCGAAGCTCAACGTCGGCGACACCGCGATTGCCATCGGAGCCCCACTCGGCCTCGCCGGAACGGTGACGAACGGCATCGTCAGCTCGCTCAACCGCAGCATCCAGATCGCGTCGTCTGCGGCACCCGACGAGAGCGAGGGCGACGACGACAGCGACGGTGGCGAGCGGGGCGAAACGCCCTTCGACTTCTGGCAGTTCAATGAGAACGGCAGCGACGCCACCTCGACCACGTCGAGTGAGACGATCTCGCTGGCCGTCATCCAAACCGATGCCGCGATCAACCCCGGCAACTCCGGTGGTGCGCTGCTCGACTCCGAGGGCAACGTCATCGGCATCAACGTTGCCATCGCATCCGCGGGCAGCACCGGCAGCAGCCAGAGCGGCAGCATCGGCGTTGGGTTCGCGATTCCCTCGAACCTCGCCAAGCGCATCGCGAACGAGATCATCGAGAACGGATCGGCGACGCACGGCCTGCTCGGCGCATCCGTTCTTGACGTCACAGAGGACGACAGCGCGACCGACAGCGCCGTCGTGGGGGCGACCATCAAAGAGCTCACGACGGATGGCGCGGCGGCGAAGGCCGGGCTGCAGGTCGGAGATGTGATCACCGGCGTCGACGGCATCCAGATCACCGGCAAGACCGACCTGACCGCGCAGGTGCGGGCGCTGGCGGCTGGCGCTAAGGCCACGATCAGCTATGTGCGCGATGGAAAGAAGGCGGAGGCCACGGTGACCCTGGGAACCCTCGTGGCGTAGCATCCGCTCGGGTGCAGAGGCTCGGGAGCGCAGTGCTCTCGGGCCTCTCGCGCGTCGGCTGGTAGGCTCGACCAACCGAACTCGACGACGTATTGGATCACATGGCCGCCTCGGCAGGCACCCTTCCTGGGGTCTCGTACATCATGCCCGTACTCAACGAGGTGGCGTATGTCGAGAGCGCCGTGCGCACCGTGCTCGGCCAGGACTACGCGGGCCCGAAAGAGGTCATTCTCGCCTACGGCCCCTCGAATGACGGCACCACCCAGCTCATCGAGAAGCTGGCGGATGCCGACAAACGCATCATCCTCGTGCCCAACCCCGCGACCGATATTCCTGTTGGGCTCAACCTGGCCATTCGCGCCAGCCAGCACCCCATCATCGTTCGCGTCGACGCCCACTCTGAGCTCGAGCCCGGCTACACGAGCCGCGCGGTCGAGACCCTACACCGCACCGGCGCCGCGAACGTCGGCGGCGTCATGCTCGCCCGCGGCAAGACGCCCTTTCAGGCGGCGGCGGCGCGCGGCTACAACAGCAAGTTCGGTCTCGGTGGCGCGCGCTATCACGCCGGCGGCGAAGAGGGCGAGATCGAGTCCGCCTACCTCGGGGTCTTCCGTCGCGAGGTGCTCGAGCAGGTGGGCATGTTCGACGAGTCGCTTCGCCGTGGCGAGGACTGGGAGCTCAACCTGCGCATTCGAGCCGCCGGTCACACGGTCTGGTTCGACCCTGAGCTCAAGGTGACCTACTGGCCACGCGAGAGCTGGACCAAGCTGGTGCGGCAGTTTGTCGCCACCGGCATCTGGCGCGGCGAGCTGGTGCGCCGCTACAAGGGTCGCAACCCGTGGCGCTTCTTCGTGCCGCCGATGCTCGTGCTCTCGATCTTCTTCTCGATAGCGCTCTTTTTGCTGCAGCTCTCACCGATTGTCAACGGCCCGTGGACCATCGCAGCGTCGGTCTTCTACCTTGGCCCGATCTCGTATGTGCTGCTGGTGCTCTGGCTCGCCTTTATCGGTGACCGCAGCGACAACTGGCGCGACCGCTGGTTCTTCATCGTCGTGTTGCCGACGATGCACCTCAGCTGGGGCACCGGGTTCATGATCGGCCTGCTGCGCGGGGCGCGCGACACGGTCGACACGTCGCGCACAGCGATCTAGAGCGCGCCGAGCTCGATCAGTCGTTCCACGATGCGCTTGGCGGCTTGTCCGTCATCGAGGGGGTTGAAGCGCTCCTGCCAGGCCTCGTAACGCTCGCCGAATTCGGTGGCATCCGTAGTGGTGATCGCGCGGGCGAGCTCAACGGGATCACCGGTGACTGGTCCGGGGGCGATCTCGATGAGGTCGAAATAGAAGCCGCGCAACTGCTCGCCGTAGTGGGCGAGGTCGGGGGTGAAGAAGAAGATCGGCTTGCCAGAGACCGAGAAGTCGAACATCACCGACGAGTAGTCGGTGATGAGCGCGTCGGCTGCCAGAAACAGGTCGGTGACGTCGGGGTAGCCGGTCACGTCGATCACGTTGCTCGCACGCACGTCGCGGCCGGGGCGCAGGGTGCGCGAGTGGCCACGAATGAGGGTGACGTACTCCGGGCCGACAGCCTCAGTGAAGGCGGCGACGTCGAGGTGGTCGATGTGCTCCAGACGGTTATCGCGCCAGGTCGGCGCGTAGAGCAGCACCTTCTTGTCGACAGGGATGCCAAGGCGAGCCCGCACATCAGAGCCGCTGGGCGCCGCGAGAGCGTCGTCGCGCGGGTAGCCCTCCTCCCAGATCGGGCCGCGGTAACGGTAGGCCGACCGGAAGATCGCGGTGCTGTGCGCGTTCTGCGACAGCAGAACATCCCACCGTCGTCCCTCGAGCGCGCTGGCCAGCTTGGTGCGCAGGCTCTGGCCCGGGCGGTCGTTGGCGATCTTCTTGAGCATGGTGCCGTGCCAAGTCTGCAACACAATCTGGTGCGGCCGCTTGCGCCAGCGTTTGCGCAGCCAGTCGTTGACGACAAGCAGACGTGCCTCGCCCCGCACCCGCCACCACTCGCTGCTGCCCTCGACGATGGCGATCGCGCCGTCGGGAACGGCGACGGAGGCGTCGATGACGCTCCAGTAGCGGGCCGTGTCGGGGTGGGTTCGCGCGATCTCGGCGTCGATGGCCCGCGGGTTGCACGAGGCGTTCTGGCCATAGAAACTCTCGAAGAAGACGGCGTTCGCGGGTGTGACGCGGCGCGAGCGGTACTCGCTCTCGAGGCGGGCCTGATTGGCTGGGCCGCGCTCGGCGTCCGTCAGCGGTGCTGAGACGGTGACGATGTCGCCTTCGATCTCGACGCGGGCGACACTCGGCACGAGGTGCTCGACGGGAGCGAGAAGCACCGAGCCGGTGTCGAGCTGCAGCTGGTAGCTGCCACTCGGCACGGGCAGCGCCGGGCCGCCCCACCGGGCGATGGTGAGGGGAACGGTCGCGCTCCAGGTCTTTCCAGAGACCGTCACGGGTGCTGTCGTGCTCGCCCGCGATCCAACGAGGCTGAGGCTGGTGGGCGCGACCGAGCCAACGTCGCCGCTGACGGTGATGCCATCCGCGGTGATCTGCGCGGGGGCGCCGCCGGCGACGGTCAAGAAAGTGGTCATTCGCTTTCCTTCTGCCGTGCCGCGCATTCGGGTGATGATCTGGTCATACACTCTCGCAGTATTCTGCCCGTCGCGATACGCGTGGTGCGTGTCGGCGAGATGCGCGCTGTGGGCGGCGAGGGGAGTTGGATTCTCGAGCAGCGCGAGCACCTCTGCCCAGGTGGCGACCTCGGTGCCCCCGCTGAACTGCTGGTAGCTCTCATACAGCCCGCGCGAGCGGGTGTAGGCAGCAACGTCAGGCGCGAGAAAGGCGATCGGGCCGCCGGTGAGAGCGAAGTCGAAGGCGATCGACGAGAAGTCGGTGATGAGAGCGTCGAAGGCTGGCAGCACCGGAGTGATGTCGGGTTGCGCGCGGGAGTCGAGCATTCGCACGTGCGCGCAGCGTGCGACGCCCGCGGCGTAGTCGCCAACACCGTGAGGATGCGGCCGCACCACCAGAGTCGCGTCGCGCGCCACCAGCCAGGCCTCAATCGCGGCCCATTCCGCGTCGCTCGGCACTGTCGGGTCGGCGTCGCCGTCCCGCCAGGTTGGAGCGTAGAGCACAGCCTGCCCGCCCGTGAGCCCGAGTGCCGCCCGTGCCTCGTCGCGTGACGTGCCGAACAGCACGTCGTCGCGCGGGTCACCCGTCACGACGACACGGCCGGCGGGCAGTCCGAAGGCGGTGCGCAGCCGGCGAGCCGAGAGGGCGGACGCGGCCGGTAGCAGGTCGATCTGGTGTGCGCTGCGCTTGTAGGCCAGCTTGAGAAAGCGCTTGAGGGGGCCGGTGAAGGTGACCGGGGAGTCCAGTTGGATTTTCTTCAGCGGAATGCCGTGCCACAGCTGCACGACGAAGGCGCCGGTGGTCGCGAAGCGGTTGGCGTCGCCGAAGCCGTGGGTGACGGCGATGAGGCCAGCGCGCAGGGTCGTGGTGAACCCGCGCCAGCTGCCCTTGGGTATCGCGGTCATGCCGCGCTCGCGAGCTGCGGCGAGCTCTGCCTCGCTGCTGGCGAGCCAGACCAGCTCGTGCCCCCGGCCTGCGGCGTGGTCGTAGAGGGCGAGCGCACCCTCGCCAAGCCCGGAGCCTGACGCAATGACCCAGAGGTCGCGTCGGCGCGGCACGACGAGCGTCGCCAGCCGACCGAGTGCATAGAGCGGCAGGGCCGCGATCTTGCGCGCATTGCCGGCGGCGAAGGTGAATCCTGATCCTTGCTGCGGCACGCTTGAGCGTAACAGGCGTATAACGGCAGGGCTTCGCAGCGCGGCGCCCTGCTTCAATAGGGGAGTGCCACTTCTCAACGACCTTCGGACTGGACGTCGACTCGTCCGCAACCTGCTGCGTTCACGCCGCAACCGCCGCGCAATCGCCGAGCGGGTGGCGGCAACACCGCAGCCTGAAGCCGAGAGCGTGCGCATCGCCGTCTACTTCGCCGACACTCGGGTGAACCTCTACCAGATTCGCCAGTGGTATGCCCCGCTCGCCGAGCTGTCGAAGACGCACAAGGTAGCGATCATCTCGCGCTCGCCGGGCACCGCGCTCACCCTGCTCGACGAGTCCCCGGTGCCGGTGGTCTACAAGCGCCGCGTGGTCGACCTCGAGCACTTCGTCAGCGAGCAGCACCCGCGCATCGTGCTCTACGTCAACCAGAACGCCAAGAACTTTCAGATGTTCCGCTACGGCCGCATGTGGCACGTGTTCATCAACCACGGCGAGTCCGACAAGATGTACATGACGACCAACCAGTTCAAGGCCTACGACTACAGCTTCATCGCCGGCCCGGCCGCCCACGACCGCCTCAAGCGCAAGCTGTGGGGATTCGACCTCGGCAAGAAGACCATCCAGATCGGTCGCCCGCAGGCCGACCACTTCGCTGGCGACCTGCCATACACCCCGGATGACCGCACGGTCGTGCTCTACGCCCCCACCTGGGAGGGCGACCGCGAGGCCGCCGCCTATGGGTCGATCGCGTCGCACGGTGTTCAGCTGGTGTCCGAGTTGCTGGCCAGCGGGCGCCATCGGGTGATCTACCGTCCGCACCCGCGCAGCGGCGTCGCCGACAAGGAGTACCGCGCGGCCAACCAGGCGATCATCGCCGCGATCGCGGCAGCCAACCAGGCCGACCCCACGGCACAGCACATCTTCGATGACGGCCCAACAATGGGATGGCAGCTAGCGTCAGCCGACGTTGCCATCACCGACATCTCGGCCATGATCTACGACCGCCTCGCTGTCGGTCGCCCGCTGCTCGTCGCACGCCCCTCCAACCCGAACGCCGAGGTCGACGAGGTCGGTTACCTCGGTTCAGCCGAGTGGTTGCGGGCTGAAGACGCCCCCCGCATCGTCGATTTCGTCGACCGGGTGCTCACCAACGAAGAGGCCCAGAAAAACCTCGAGTACTGGGTCACCCGCCACTTCGGCGACACCCGCCCCGGGGCTGCGACCAAGCGCTTCCACAAGGCGATCGACAAGCTGCTCGCCGACTGGGACCGCCACGCGCTCATTCACGAGGGCGACGCCGAGTCGAGCGAGGCCGACCCCTTCGAAGACGACGACGACGAGGATGCCGCGCCGAGCGAAAACGACTAGAACGCGACCCGCCAGAGGTATTCCACGCCGCTGGGCCGAAACCAGCGGATGACGAGAATCGCCGAGCTGGGGCGCGCCGCGATGGTCACCTCGATGCCGTGCTGCGGCCTCATGAGCTTCGGCGGGCTGATCGCCATCACCCCCGCCCCGTGCAGGGTGAAGGTGACGCCGTGCAGCGTCTCGAGGCTTGTGTTGGTCAGCCGGTAGAGGTGCCGCGCGGGCTCGCGTTCGAGCAGGAAGGGCACGCGGTACGCGAGCGGTCTGGTCACCATGGGCCGACCATACGAAGAGCGACTGATACACGAGTCGGGGCTGTGGAGAAAGCCCCCGGGTGCAGATCGGTGGAGGGCGTACCGTCGGCACATGCCACGACTGCGACGAAGCGACCCCACCGGCGCCGGGTATCACCGCGCGGGCACGCGGCTCGTTGACGACGACGGCAAGGCGGCGCCCGCCGAGGTGAGAGGGCGGGTCGACGAGCTCGTCATCCCGCCCGCGTGGACGGACGTCTGGATCTCGCCGCACGCCAACGGGCACATTCAGGCCACGGGTGTCGATGCCGCTGGGCGCACCCAGTACCTCTACCACCCCGACTGGCGGCGCCAGAAGGATCGCACCAAGTTCGACCGCGCACTGTTGCTTGCCGAAGCGCTGCCGGCGGCGCGAGGCGGGGTGACCCGCGACCTGCGATCGGATGACTCCCGGAGCCGGGCGCTCGCCGTCGCCTTCCGCATGCTCGACGTCGGGGCACTGCGGGTGGGGTCAGAGCGGTACACCGAAGACAACGGCAGTCACGGCCTATCGACGCTGCTCTGCGCGCACGTGCAGGTGAGTGGCTCGGTGGTCACTCTGGGGTTTCCGGGCAAGAGCGGCAAGACGTGGAGCTCGCAGATCGAGGATTCCGAGCTCGCCCGCGAGCTGTCGCGGCTGAAGCGACGGGGGCCGACCGCCCGGTTGCTGGCGTATCAGGGGGAGGGGGAGTGGCATCCGCTCGCTGCGTCGGACATCAATGACTACGTGCGGCTGCGCACGGGCGGGTCCTTCACAGCGAAAGACTTTCGCACCCTGCGCGGCACCGCGGCGGCGGCCCTCAGTCTCGCGAGGCATGGGGTGGCGAGCACTCGCACGGCGTATCGCCGAGCCCTCGCACAGGCGATGCGCGACGCGTCAATCGTGCTTGGCAACACCCCGACGATCGCCCGCAAGAGCTACGTCGACCCGCGGATTCTCAGCGCGTTCAAACGCGGCGCGATGGTCGACCCGGGGCGAGCTGTTGAGGGGCAGTTGCGGGAGCTTTTGGGGTGAGGGGTGGTCGCGGTGTTGGGCTCTCGTATCACCCCCCTCTTGCGGCCCCTCCCTTGCGCTCCTCTCTCGTGCCACCATTGGCTCTCTTCTCTCGTGCCACCGTTTGCACTCTTCTCTCGTGCCACCATTTGCTCTCTTCTCTCGTGCCACCTTTTGCACTCGTCTCTCGTGCCACCGTCGCGCCCTGCTCTCCTCCACACCCCGCATTTCGATGACTTCTCCACAGATTGCCTTTCGCATCTTTCGAACATACGTTCGAATCTGAGACAATGCTTGTATGAAAACCCGAGCGGATGTGGCGTCGCTTTCCGACGACGCCCTCATCGACGCACAGCGTGACATTGCCGCGCGACGTCGTGCGCTCGACGTCGAGGCTGCGCTCATCGCGGGTGAGCTCGACCGGCGCTCGTCGCGCGAGCTGGGGTACGACGGCCTCGCGCAGCGATCAGGCTTCCTCTCGGCAGAGGCCCTTATTCAGTCGATCACGGGTTCGGGGCGGGCGGAGGCTTCCCGCTTGGTGGCGGTGGGGTCGGCACTCGACTCACCGGTCGGCGCGGCCGTTCTGGCCGGCTCGGTCTCGGTTGACGCTGCGGCCGCCATCGGCCGCGGGCTGGGTGACACCGGGGCTGCAGCGCTGCCCTTGCTCGATGTGGCCGCGTCGCTCAACGCTGACGACCTGTTCAAGCGCGCTCGCGACCTGCGCGAGCAGCTGGACGCCGATGCCATCTCGCGTCGAGAGAAAGAACAGCGCGACCTGAGATACCTCCGCTACTCGTCGCGGAGCGACGGCATGGTGCGCGGCTCGTTCCTACTCGACCCGGTTGACGGCGCTTTGGTCACAGCCGCACTCGACGCGGTGCTCTCCCCGCGTCGCGGTGGTCCACGATTCGTCTCCGAAGAGCAAAAGGCGGCCGATGCCGCGCTGCTCGATGACCCGCGCACGACGGAACAGGTCGCTGCCGATGCCCTTGTCGCCATGGTGCGACTCGCCGTCGATGCCGACCCGGGCACCCTGTTCGGCACCCGCAGACCGGCTGTACGTGTTGTGGTAACCACGTCCGGCGCGGCGCTCGAAGACTCGGGCGAGAGCGTCTCCATGGCGACGGTCGAGCGCTTCGTCTGCGATTCCGGGGTTATCGGCATTCGCTTCGACAGTGGCGGACAGGTCGTCAACGTGGGCCGCGATCAGCGACTCTTCACCGAGTGGCAGCGCATCGGTCTCGCCGTGCGGGACGGCGGATGCCGCTTCCCCGGCTGCGACCGGCCACCGTCTTGGTGCGAGGCCCACCACATCAACCAGTGGGCACGAGATCACGGCCGCACCGACATCGCCGACGGAGTGCTGCTTTGCCGCAGACACCATCTGCTCGTGCATAACGCCGGGTGGCAGATAGGGCGCAACGGCGCCGAGTATTCGATTGCTCCGCCGGGAAGGCAGCCGATATCGATGCCAAGCAAGAGCCGCCTGCTCGAAAAAAGGGCGGGGTAGGGGCGGGGGAGAGCTCTGTCCTCGAAGAGGAGGTAGCGAAAGCGGGCAGAGTGGCAGCCCCGCTACTGGGAAAGCTGCTCGAGCTCTTTCAGCGCCTTGCGGTCTGCCCGCGTGAGTCGCGGCGGCACGTCCAGGCTGCTCGCGAAGAACGGGGGTGCAGCCCCGAAGGCCTCGCGCGAGCCGCGGATGATCTGGCGTCCGAGAATGTGGTTGCCGGTTCCACCGATGACAGCGCCGATGCCGAAGGGAATCGCACGACCAACAATCGACGCCCCCTGGCTCACACCGAACTTGCGAATGAAGCTCTTCTTCAGCTGATCGGCGACCTTGCTCACCGCAGCCTTGGGCAGGCTCTTGGTGACGAGCTCGCCCCAGAAGGCGCTGCGGGCGGGAGCCGTGCCAGTGACTTCACCGGCAAGCTGCTTGACGAGAGTGGAGCCGGCCGAACCGAGAATGAGGGTCATGACCAGCGTGCGTGCGCGATCCGGGTCATCCACGGTGATGCCATGCAGTTCGGTGATCGACTGGGCAAACAGCGCGCTTGCCTCGAGAAAGCCAGCGGTCTCTGCGGTGGACAGCGCCACAGATGCGCCAACTCCGATGACGGGCAGGGCTGCGCTGGCGCCAACGGCGGCGCCACCCGCGGTGACAGCCGCAAGGTAGCGGCGCTCGAGAATGCGAATCACCTGGTCAGGGGTCGCGTTCGGGTTACCGCGGCGAATGCTGCGCAGGTGCGCGATGACCACAGGGCGCTGCACGCTCAGCAGCTTGTCGAAACCGGTGGCGGCGGCCTGGGTCACGCCGGGAGGAAGGGAGCTCATGTGATCCCATAGTCCTTGTTGTACTTGGAAAGTACCTGTGCGATCGGGCCGTCGAGCACCAGCTGACCCTTGTCGAGGTAGAGGCCGCGAGTGCAGAAGCGGCGAAGGTCCTTCTCGTTGTGCGAGACGAAGAACAGGGTGCGCCCGCCGGCGAGCAGCTCTTCGATGCGGCGGTAGCACTTCTCTTTGAAGGCCTTGTCGCCGACGGCGAGCACCTCGTCGACGAGGATGATCGGTTCTTCAAGGCGCGAGACCACGGAGAAGGCGATGCGCACCTTCATGCCGCTCGAGAGGTGCTTGTAAGGCGTGTCGAGAAAGTCGCCGATCTCAGCGAAGGCGACGATCTCGTCAAACCCCGCAGCGATCTCGTGCTTCTTCATGCCGTGCAGGCCGGCAGTGAGGTAGACGTTGTCGCGCACGGTGAGGTCGTCGACGAATCCGCCGGTGATCTCGATGAGCGGCGCAACGCCGCCGTGCACCTCGACAGTGCCTTCGTCGGCGAGGATCACGCCGGCAACGAGTTTGAGCAGCGTCGACTTGCCCTGGCCGTTGCGTCCCACGACGCCGATGGCCTCGCCCGGCTGCACGGCAAAGCTGATGTTGCGCAGCGCCCAGAACTCGCTGGCAAGGGTGCGGCGTTTACGGCCCGCGAAGAGGTCTTTGAAGTTGCGTCGCGAGCGACGGTTGCGGCGAAAGCGGATGCCCGCGTTGCTGACGGTGATGCCGCCGACGGGGTGGGTCATCAGATCTCCTTCAGCACGGCACGCTCGGTGCGCTTGAAGACGTAGAGCCCCACCACAAAGAAGAGCACGCTCATGCCGGCGCCGACGGCGATAGCAAACCAGTCGAGCTGATCAGGGTAGAAGGCGGCGCGGTAGAGCGAGAAGATGCCGGTGAGCGGGTTGAACGCGGCGATGGTGTGAAAGGCGGGGCCGACGGCTGCATAGGCGGCGGCGCCGTAGATGATGGGGCTCGCGTAGAACAGAAAGCGCAGCACGAGCTTGACGGCCCGCTCGAGGTCGCGGAAGAACACCACGAGGGGCGCGACGATCATGCCGACACCCAGGGTGAGCACGAACTGGATCGCAAGGCCGAGCACGAAGTAGACGGCCTCCCAGTGCAGCTGAGCCCCGGTCGCGATCGCGAAGATCGCGAGCACCGGCAGGCTGGCGACGAACTCGATGCCCTTGGAGCAGACGATGGACGCGACCCAGATGGTGCGGGGGATCTTCGTCGACCGAATGAGCTTCGCCCCACGGATATAGGCCCGGGTGCTGTCAGAGACCGCGCCGTTGAACCACATCCACGGCAGCAGCGCGGTCAGCAGAAAGACGATGTACGGGTCTTCGCCGGCCACCGAACGGTCGAAGACCTGGGTGAAGACGAACCAGTAGATCGCCGCCATGACCAGCGGGTCGAGAATCGACCAGAAATAGCCGAGCGCCGAGGTGGAGTAACGCACGCGAAGGTCGCGCCGCGTCAGCAGCCACAGGGTGTGGCGGTAGCGCGCCGCCGGGGACCAGGCTGGCCGCTCCAGCGCGCTGTTACTCACGCAGCAATCGTACCGAGTCGTTAACGAGAGAACCGCCGGAGCGACGCCCCGGCGGTTCTAAAAAACTAGTTACACGAAGAGGTTCGCGCGCTCCAGGTCTTCTGCGAAGTCGATCTCAACCGCATAGAGGTCAGAGATGTCGACGGGCTCGATGAGCAGGCCGTCCTGCTCAATGGCGAGCTCGATGCCGCGCTCGAAGTAGTCCTGGTCGTCGACGCGCTTGAGCTGGCGAAGCAGCACAGCCTTGTCGTCGCGCGAGATGAAGTTGATGCCGACAGCCTCGCCGAGGCCACCCTTGACCTGCTTCGAGAGCTGCTTAATGTAGCCCTCAGCGTCGGTCGTGTACTTGACCTCTTCGTCTGACACCTTGGCGGTGTTGACCGAGACGAAGGACTGGTCGCGAGCAACGAGCTTGGCAGCGCGCTCGAGAGCCTCTGGGTCGAAGACGACGTCACCGTTCATCCAGAGCACTCCGCCGGGGGCAGAGGCCTGCAGGGCGCGCATGAGGCTCTTCGAGGTGTTGGTCTGGTCGTACTGCTCGTTGTAGACGAACGACGCCTCGGGAAAAGCCTCGATGATGTGCTCGAGCTTGTAGCCGACAACGATCGTGACCTTGGCGTTCTTGCCGAAGGCCTGGTGGATGTTGTCGAACTGCTGCTTCATGATGGTGCGGCCATCGGCCAGCTCGGTCAGCGGCTTCGGCAGGGCGCGGCCAAGACGGCTGCCCATTCCTGCGGCCAGGATGACAATCTGCTGCGTAGTCACGGTGGTCTCCTCACGATGTGGTGCGGCCCAGATTCGGGCCATAGCAATGCACACCGTTGTGCAGTGGCAAGTTTACGTAAACGAGGGGTGAACGACGAGAAAACGCGAGGATGTTGTCGTTTTGTGATGCAATCACGACCGTTCTGCTGGGCGTTGATACGGTTAGGTCGTGGATCAGAGCCCGGCAGAACCCGATGCGACCGTTGCGGTCGCTGACCGACCCCCCGTGCGCAAGTCGCGCGCTCGTAAGCCCGTCGCTGAGCGCGCCAAGCCCAAAGAGGTCGCGCTGTCGATTCACGGTCTCGTCAAGCGCTTCGACAACCGCATCGCGGTAGCCGGCGTCGACCTTGAGGTGACCGCGGGGTCGCTGTACGGCATCGTCGGGCCCAACGGCGCGGGCAAGACGACGACTCTCTCGATGGTGACGGGGCTTCTGAAGCCGGATGCGGGATCCGTCGCTGTTCACGGCACTGACGTCTGGAGCGACCCGGTCGCGGCGAAGCGCAAGTTCGGCGTGCTGCCCGACCAGCTGCGGCTGTTCGACCGCCTCACCGGTGGCCAGCTGCTCTACTACTCCGGCATTCTGCGCGGCCTAGACAAGAACGCGGTGCGCATGCGCAGCGCAGACCTTGCCGCAGCCTTCGGCCTCGAGGACTCCCTCGAACGGCTGGTGGGGGACTACTCGGCCGGCATGAGCAAGAAGATCGCCATCGCTGCGGCCATGATCCATTCGCCGCGCCTGCTGGTGCTCGACGAGCCTTTCGAGTCTGTTGACCCGGTTTCGTCGGCGAACATCATCGAGATTCTGCAGCGCTACGCTGCGGCGGGTGGAACGGTGGTGCTCTCGAGCCACACCATGAACCTCATCGAGCGGGTGTGCGACTCTGTCGCCATCATCGTTAACGGATCGGTGCTCGCCCAAGGGCGAATGGCCGACGTGCGCGCGGGCTCGACGCTCGAGGAGCGCTTCGTCGAGCTCGCCGGCGGACGCAGAGCTGCGGAAGGCCTGGAGTGGTTGCACAAATTCTCCGACTGAAGCTGCTGCTTCTCGCGAACTCGTTTCGCAGAACCCCGTGGCAGGTGGTCGGACTCGTGTTCGGCCTGCTCTACGGAATCGGCACGGCGGTCTTTCTCGCGGCCAGCCTTGTTGCGCTGCGCTTCGTCGACGCGGAGATCGCACGACCGATCGTTGTCGTGTTCGGCGCCCTTGTCATCGTGATCTTCACCGTGCTGCCTTTGCTGCTCGGCATCGACGATCTGCTGGATCCGCGGCGGTTCTCGCTCTTCGGCCTGTCAAACACGACACTCGCGACGAGCATCGGCATCGCCTCGCTGCTGAGCGCGCCCGCCATTGTGATCACCATCATCGCCATCGCCCAGACCGCGACGTGGAGCAGGGACCCCACTGCTTTCGGGCTCTCGATCGTCTCTGCGGTGCTCATCGTCATCACCTGCGTGCTCTCCGCCCGCATCTCGACCACGCTGGCGGGCTATCTCGTCTCAACCCGGCGATCGCGAACCATCTCGAGCGTTGTCGGAGTCGCGCTGCTCATCGCCGCCGTACCGTTGATCGTCCTCATCGCTTCGGTTGACTGGTCGCGACGTGGCATTCCCGTGCTCACCGACATCGCGACGGTAGTCGGCTGGACCCCTATCGGCGCGGTCTGGGCTATTCCCGCGGATGCTGCGGTCGGCCTCGATTCTGATGCCTACGCCCAGCTGGCGATCGCCGTGCTCTGGGTGCTGGTGCTCTTCGTGGCTTGGCGCGTGCTGCTCGGCCGGGTTCTTGTCACTCCTGAGCGCCGGCCGCAGGCAAAGAAGTACCTCGGGCTCGGCTGGTTCGACCGCCTGCCGCGCACCCCAATCGGCGCGATTGCCGCTCGGTCGATCACCTACTGGACGCGCGACTCGCGCTATGTGGCGAGCCTCGTGATCATTCCGTTCATTCCCGCTTTTATGGTGCTGGCGCTGTACATC
>Ga0247814_10000163_pt1 | contig 63587 bp, 57 predicted proteins | sample UWRJL179409R1_FD_179947 | JGI IMG/M metagenome (GOLD analysis project Ga0247814, IMG submission 179947) | Plant litter microbial communities from Arlington Agricultural Research Station in Wisconsin, United States - UWRJ-L179-409R-1 | ecosystem: Environmental > Terrestrial > Plant litter >... | reverse complement strand
GCCGATAATCGCAATTGACCCGCTGCGAAGATACTTATACCTTTCACCTGCCAATAAGTGGCTTCTTGGAAATACTGGTCAGGTACCCACTGAGAAGTCCTAGGCGCGGCCTTGCCCACCAAGCAAGGCCGTTTTTATTTCTGTGCGCTGATAGCCCAAAGCCATTCCACTTCGTCACACCCTTCCTGCACAACGCAAAACAGCCATTACAGTTCATACCTTCGCAAAGAAGAAAACGTCAGAATTTTGGCCGGGCGCGTCAATATCACGCGTATGAAAGTTTCGTCATATTTATCGCCCACCTGAACTTCGGAACTGTCGTACAGAAAATTCGTCTTTAATGAAGTCGTCAGCTACTCAGCCCTCACATATAGTTGACGAGACTGAAGTTCTTGGAGATAGTGTCAGTCACTTGGCTGGCAATAACGATTCGCAGTGAATGCAAGGCCCACCGCCGTGCTAGGTTCTCATACCTGAATCACTGCACTGCAGCGGTGCATCGCTTCTCATTATGCGAATTTCATACGAATTGAAAACTGCCGCCAGTACAGCTATCACGTTTGCAACTTGACCTTGTCGCTACGACAGCGCTGCTTCTGGTGTCCGTAGCCGCGAGCGCAAGAAGACGTTCAGCTTCATGTTCCATGTCCAAGGGCATCTGTCTGGCCAGTCGGCCATTACAGCCTCGCACGGCGGGATGATCATGTTCGAACACTTCGGCACCCGCGATATCACCAGAGTTAACTCAACTTAATCAGGTAATAAAGTGACGAAAGATGAACTGCGCGCGGAACTTGAGCGCAAGGAACAACGTTTCAAGGATGTTTACGGCGGGGAAATCACCACCTACGCCGCGCAACCAGAACCAGAGCGCAAGCCTTGGCGCAAAAAAGCCAGTCTTCTGGATCAAGCGTTCAAGCAAGAACTGCAGAAGATGGAAAGCGACCTCAAAGAAGAGCTCTGACACCGTCTATTCCCCGGCGCACGGCGTCTGGCGGATTCGGTCGACCTCTTCAAGGCAATTGCGGCTCAGGGTTGCAGTCATGAAACAAGTGTATTACGGCTTCCCCGACCAACTCAGGGGCGGGGTATTTACGCACTGATTTTCACTGTCTGGCGATACCAGTGAGCGGCTGACACATCGATCAGTATTTTTTCTGTCATAATCCCGCCCCCTTCAGACCGGGTCAGAAAACCTTCATGATCGATTTATTCAGCGGGCTAGATGCTTGGGTACTTGTGAGCTTGCTGCTCGCCCTGGCTTTCGTCCTCACCTTCGAGTTCATCAACGGCTTTCATGACACCGCCAACGCGGTGGCGACAGTCATTTACACCAAAGCCATGCCGCCTCATCTGGCAGTGTTCTTCTCCGGTGTGTTCAACTTTCTCGGCGTGCTGCTGGGCGGGGTGGGCGTGGCATATGCCATCGTTCACCTGTTGCCGGTCGAGTTGTTGATCAACGTGAACACCGGCCACGGCCTTGCCATGGTGTTCTCACTGCTGGCAGCGGCGATCACGTGGAACCTCGGCACCTGGTACTTCGGTATTCCGGCGTCCAGTTCGCACACGCTGATCGGCTCGATCCTCGGTGTGGGCCTGGCCAACGCGCTGATCAACGACATCCCCTTGGCCGATGGCGTGAACTGGCAGAAAGCAATCGATATCGGCGCTTCGCTGGTGTTCTCGCCGCTGGCCGGTTTCCTCGTCGCCGCACTGGTGTTGATCGGGCTGAAATGGTGGCGTCCGCAGTCGAAGATGCACAAGACGCCGGATCAGCGTCGCAAACTCGATGACAAGAAGCATCCGCCCTTCTGGAATCGCCTGGTACTGGTGATTTCCGCCATGGCGGTGAGCTTCGTGCATGGTTCCAACGATGGCCAGAAAGGCATCGGCCTGATCATGCTGGTGCTGATTGGTATCGTGCCTAGCCAGTTTGTTCTGGACTTGGGCAGCACCACCTACCAGATCGAACGGACTCGCGATGCAACCCTGCACCTGAGTCAGTTCTATAACCGCAACAGCGCGACACTCGGCGAGTTCCTCGCACTGGGTAAAGCGGAGAAAGGTGATCTGCCGGCCAGTTCAAGCTGCAACCCGGATCAGACCGAACCGACCATCGACGCCCTGCTCGATACGTTGAAAGGTGTTTCCGATTATCACGCGTTGCCGGCCGAACGCCGCATCGAAGTGCGTCGTTACCTGCTTTGCCTGGACGACACTGCGCGCAAGGTTGCCAAACTGCCAACCCTGGGCGCACGTGAAAAATCCGATCTGGACAAACTGCGCAAAGACCTGACAGTTACCACCGAATACGCGCCGTTCTGGGTGATTCTGGCGGTTGCGTTGGCATTGGGTGTCGGCACCATGGTTGGCTGGAAGCGCGTGGTTTTGACCATTGGCGAGAAGATCGGCAAACAAGGCATGACTTACGCGCAAGGCATGTCGGCGCAGATCACCACCGCCAGCGCCATCGCCTTGGCTAACGTGTTCAGCCTGCCGGTTTCCACGACACATATCCTGTCGTCTGGCGTCGCCGGCACCATGGTCGCAAACAAAAGTGGCCTGCAAGGCGGCACGGTACGTACCATCCTGCTGGCCTGGGTGCTGACCTTGCCGGCGACGGTTGGACTGTCGGCCGGTTTATTCTGGCTCGCGTCCAAAGTGCTGGCTTGATCGCCATTGAGTAAGTGAGCAGGACCATCGCGGGCAATCCGCGATGGTCCTGCTGCTGACTAACGCAACGTCCTGACTCAACGTCGTTTTTTTGCCCCGCCCAGCAACGATCCCATCAAACCCCGCACCAACTGCCGACCCAGCTGATTGGCGGCTTGTCGCACTGCGCTTTTCATCGCCTGCCCTGCCACGCCGCCCAGCCACTCACCCGCCATGTCGCTGAAGCTATCCTGTTCCTTGGCGCTTTTTTCAGGCACTTCGGTTGCTTCAGGCGCCGCAATCTTGCGGGCGATCAACAACTCATAAGCGGACTCGCGATCCACGGGCTTGTCATAACGACCGACCAAGGGTGACTGAGCCATCAGACTCGCCCGCTCGCCTTCGCTCAGCGGCCCGATGCGCGATTGGGGCGGTGCGACCAGCACCCGCTGGACCATGGCGGGCGTGCCTTTGGCCTGCAAGGTGCCGACCAGCGCCTCACCGATGCCCAGTTCGGTCAGCACCGCCAGCGTGTCGATATCGGGATTGGGCCTGAAACCATCGGCCACTGCGCGCAGGGACTTTTGCTCTTTGGCAGTGAACGCGCAAGCCGTGCTGAATACGCAGGCCCAGTTGCGCCAACACATCATCCGGCAAGTCGCCCGGCGATTGCGTGACGAAGTACACGCCGACACCCTTGGAACGAATCAGCCGCACCACTTGTTCAAGCCGTTCCTGCAACGCCTTGGGCGTGTCGGCGAACAGCAGATGCGCCTCATCGAAGAACAGCGCCAACAACGGTTTGTCGGCATCGCCGCGCTCCGGCAATTGCTCGAACAGTTCAGCCAGCAGCCACAGCAGGAACGTTGCGTAAACCTTCGGCGCTTCGTGCACCAGACGGCTGGCGTCCAGCAGATGAATGCGCCCGCGTCCGTCGCGGGCCGGTTGCAGAATGTCTTCCAGTTGCAGCGCAGGCTCGCCGAACAAGGCTTCGGCGCCTTGCTGCTCCAGAATGGCCAGACGCCGCTGCAAGGCCTGGCTCGACCCGGTTGTCAGCAGCGAGCTGTCTTCGCCGAGCAACTGCGGGTTGTCGCGCAGATGATTGAGCAGCGCCTTGAGGTCTTTGATGTCGAGCAGCAACAGCCCTTCCTGATCGGCCACCTTGAAAGCCGCGTACAACGCCGACTGCTGGCTGTCGGTCAGTTCCAGGAGACTGCCCAGCAGCAGCGGCCCCATTTCCGTCAAAGTAGTGCGCAACGGATGACCACTCTGACCGTGGATATCCCACAACGTGACGGGATAAGCCTGCGGCGTGTGATTCAAAAAAGGCATGCCGGCGATTCGCTCGGCAATCTTGCCCTGGGGCGCTCCGGCTGCACCCAGGCCGCACAGATCACCTTTTATGTCCGCGGCAAACACGGCAATGCCCGCATCACTGAAGGCTTCCGCCAGACGCTGCAACGTCACCGTTTTACCGGTGCCGGTCGCGCCGGCTACCAGGCCATGTCGGTTCGCCAGGCGGATATCCTGAGTAACCGGTTGACCCTCCAGATTGGCACCAATAACAAACTGCTGAGATTCGGGCATTTCGTCACCTGTCTTTCAACTTTATATCTGAGTGGTCGATAGGGTTGATAACACTTAAAGACCTGGAAATTTGTCGGATTTTTCTTAAAGGAGTGAGAGAAAGTATTGACCATTTTCCGTGGTACTCCCAACCAGACAGTCGCCCGACACGCGCCTGGTACGGAATGAACCTTAGTGGACCTGTCTGCAACGTTATGCGATTCGAGATGACCTGAACAATTTTCTTCAGGAAATGAGCAACAGCACTGCCGGAACAACAGGCCGCTCGTCTGAAGCATCTGGTCGGCAGCTTCCGCATCTAATCCAGCCAGCCCCCGCTGTGACCGCCGCGTCTACTCGAGGCGCGGCGTCCTCTCTTCAGCTTTGACACGTCTATTGCAGCCATGCCGGCCGCCACCTTGCGCGAACAACTATTCTTGTCAGTGGTCAACGTTTAGGACGACGACACACCGGAGGAATGTTCACGTGCATATCGCTGACATGACTATGTTCTACGCCCCAGCCAGCGGTGGCGTTCGTACCTACCTTGACGCCAAGCATCGTCGCCTGGGCCTGCGGCCCGGGGTTCGGCACAGCCTGCTGGTGCCCGGCCCCGGTTTCAGTCAGCGAGACGGCATCTATAAAGTACCCGCGCCCGCCCTGCCCTTCGGCAACGGTTACCGTTTTCCGTTGCGGGTCGCACCTTGGCGAAATGTCCTGCAAGCCTTGAAGCCGGATCTGATCGAAGTCGGTGATCCCTATCTCACTGCCTGGGCGGCGCTGGACGCACGTCGCCAATTGGATGTGCCGGTGATCGGCTTCTATCATTCTGACCTGCCGCTGTTGGTGAGCAATCGCGTGGGCAGCTGGCTGGGGACCAACGTCGAAGCCTATGTCAGCAAGCTGTACGGCAATTTTGATCGGGTGCTGGCGCCGAGCAAAGTCATGGCCGACAAACTCATCAGCCTGGGCGTCGAGAATGTCTACGTGCAGCCGCTTGGGGTCGATCTCGCCACCTTCAATCCAGGCTTGCGCGATCCCGCTTTAAAAGCCGAACTGGGCCTCAGCGAAGAGACGCGCCTGCTGATCTTCGCCGGACGGGGCTCCAAGGAGAAAAATCTGCCGGTGCTGCTCGACTGCATGAAGCGGCTGGGTTCGGGTTATCACTTGTTGCTGGTCGGGTCGCACATGCCCACGCAGGTTCCGGATAACGTTTCCGTGATCGGCCATTTCTGCGCTGCCTCAGAAGTCGCGCGGCTGTTGGCCAGCGCTGACGCGCTTATCCATGCAGGCGATCAGGAAACCTTCGGCCTGGTGGTCCTCGAAGCCATGGCCAGCGGAATCCCCGTGGTCGCCGTAGCGGCCGGGGCATTTACCGAAATTCTGCCCCGGGAATGCGGCCTGCTCTGCACGCCGAACAACTCGCAGGCGATGGCCAGCGCGGTGCGCGAGTTGTTCGCCAGCAATCCTGAAGGCAAAGGTCAGGCAGCCCGACAATACGTGAATGCGCGCTACAGCTGGGACAGGGTCGTCAGCGGCTTGCTCGAACACTATCAAGCGGTGCTGGACTGCCGCACTCCGGCGCTCGCTCATGGTTGACTTCAATGCAAACGAGCGCAGTGTGCTACTGGTTCTGCATGACGTAGCGCCAGAAACCTGGCCGGATTATCAAGCCTTTGTCGCAGCGGTGGACGCCTTGGGCGCCATTCCCATGACCTGGCTGGTGGTGCCGGATTTCCACAAACGTAACCCGATTGAAGATGACCTGAAGTTTCAGAAACTGCTTCAGCAACGACTGAGCCGAGGCGACGAGCTGGCCTTGCACGGTTACTATCATTGCGACGACGGCCCACCGGCGCGTACACCCCGGGACTATTTCATGCGCCGCATTTACACCTGGGAAGGCGAGTTTTATGCACTGGATCAAGCCCAGGCCATGGACCGAATCGAGTCGGGCATCGAACTGTTCCAGCGCCACGGCTGGCCGCTGCACGGGTTTGTCGCGCCGGCCTGGCTGATGAGTGACGGCACTCGCCGGGCGCTGTCGCAATTACCCCTGGACTACACGAGCGATCCGCAACATCTGTATCGTCTGCCAGACTTTTCCCCGATCGACGCACCGGGTATCGTCTGGAGTGCTCGTAGCCCTTGGCGACGCGGCCTGTCGAAACTGATCAGCGATCATCGTGAAGCGCAACTGCAGGCTGCCTCGACGATTCGCCTGGGCTTGCACCCTGTGGACATGCGCCACGGCTATTCACGCAACTATTGGCTGCAACTATTGAAACGACTTATCGAAAGCGGCAGACAACCGATGACCAAAGCAAACTGGTTGAAAAAACAGGCGCAAGCTCTGAGGTCGGCGGCGTGAAGCGAATCCTCTGGCTGGGCGCAGGTTTGCTGGTAGCCATCGTGATTCCGTTGGTGCTCGGCGGCGCAGAGATGTTTCACCGCTTGGGCAGTTTCCCCTTCGCCCTGCTGCTGGGCATGTTCGGCATGATCATCGTGTGCTGGTGTCTGAACACCATGCGCCTGCGCTTGCTGTTGGGCGAAAGCAGCAGCGCCGTCAGCGTGCCGCGCAGCCTGGGCGTGGTGATGGCCGCTGAATTCGCCTATTGCGCCACACCCGGCGGCAGTGGCGGTCCTTTGACATTGATGGCGGTGCTTTCGCGCAATGGCGTCGGTGCGGCGAAAAGCAGCGCAGTGTTTGCCACCGATCAGCTCAGCGACCTGCTGTTCTTCCTGCTGGCGCTGGTGGGCATCATGTTTTACGCCGTATTTCATCACTTGGGCGAGCGCATGGAGTGGATGCTGACGGTCAGCGGCGTTCTGGTTGTCGGCGGCTTATGCCTGTGCGCAGGCTTTGGCCACTTTCATCGGCAGGTCATCCGGTTCAACGGGAGATTGCTCAAGCGGCTGAATACCAAAGCCACCACCCGTCGACGATGGGCACGCAAGCTCCTGCATTTTCGGGATGCGCTGGCCGACACCCTGAAAATGCCGCGCCAAAGGCTGGCGGGAGTTTTCCTGCTGACCTGCATGCATTGGGGGCTGCGCTACAGCGTGCTGTACCTGGCGTTGCGCGGACTTGGCGTGGATGTGGAATGGGCGTGGAGTTTTCTGATCCAGATGCTTTCCCTGAGCGCCGGACAATTCAGCCTGCTGCCAGGTGGCGCGGGCGCAGCCGAGTTGACCTCGGCGGCATTGCTGGCACCCATCGTGGGCAAGTCCACGGCAGCCGCCGCGATTCTGATCTGGCGCGCCGTGACCTATTACTTCTACCTGGTGGTGGGTGGGCCGATCTTTTTGTTGATGGTCGGCCGGCCGTTGCTGAACAAGCTGATGCGCCTTCGGGAGGCGTAATTCAGCTTTGCTCGTCAGCCTCATCCGAATTCTTTTGCAGATCCTGCCAAAGCTGGGCTGCACCTTCGAACTCGGTGCCGTCATCCGGCGACAAAGCGGCCGGGTCGTAACGGCTCAGGCAACCCTCGCCCAAGGTCGGGGGCGCTGTAGAAGTGGCTTTATCAAGAGGATCAGTCACGCGCGTCATACCTCGCTGTCACATCAGCGTCCGACTGCTGCCTGCCTGTCTGCATACACCCAGCCGGACCGTTGACGTACAGATTAGTCGAAGACGACCGTCTTGTTGTTATGCACCAGCACGCGATCTTCCAGGTGAAAGCGCAGGCCGCGAGCCAGAACCATTTTTTCCACGTCACGACCGTAACGCACCATGTTTTCAATGCTGTCGCTGTGGCTGACGCGAACCACGTCCTGCTCGATGATTGGCCCGGCGTCCAACTCTTCAGTTACATAGTGGCAAGTTGCACCAATCAACTTCACGCCCCGCAGCGAGGCTTGATGGTAAGGCTTGGCGCCGACGAACGAAGGCAGGAAGCTGTGGTGAATGTTGATCACCTGATGCGCGTATTCGCGACACAGTTGAGGCGGCAGAATCTGCATGTAACGCGCCAGCACTACGACATCAGCCTGATGATGAGCCACCAGACGCGAAACCTCGGCGAACGCCGGTTCCTTGTCTGCTGGATCGACCGGCACGTGGTAATACGGAATGTTGTGCCACTCGACCATGCTGCGCAAATCCTGGTGATTGGAGATCACCGCCGATATTTCGCAATCGAGCTCATCGCTGTGCCAGCGGTGCAGTAAATCGGCCAGACAGTGCGACTCGCGGCTCGCCATCAGCACCACACGCTTCTTCTGCGCTGAATCGGTGATACGCCAGTCCATGGAAAACTCTTCTGCGATGGGCGTGAAGGCCTCGCGAAAAGCTTCCAGTTCAAACGGCAAGGTATCAGCACGAATCTCGTGACGCATGAAGAACCAGCCATTGAGATTGTCCGAGTGATGGCTCGCTTCGGTGATCCAGCCGTTATAGGACGCCAGAAAGTTACTGACTTTAGCAACGATGCCGACGCGGTCCGGGCAAGCTATCACCAGACGAAAAGTGCGCATTTGAAAAAACTCCAGAACTTCGCAAAGGTCGCCATTCTAGCGACTGTGCGGCAAAACTGCAGTATTCCTGTTGACTGATTCGTAGCCCGGCGGCGGGTTCGCGTCCCTCAGCCCCACCTTACTCAATCCCGCAACCCCACACGCTGCCCGGCTGATCATTGGCTGCTATAACAGCGTTATAGCGAGCATCTTTACTGCGGCGGCAGCTTCCATCTAGTTTTATGACGCTGTAGGAAACGTGTATATTTCTAAATAATTCAAATAAAACTTTTCTTTAATGTTTACTTGATCAAAGCGCGTGACTATTATTGCGTCACTGTCTCCCTGCCACCTGACAACATAAGGTATCCCTCATGTCCTTGATCAACGAATACCGCGCCACGGAAGAAGCCATCAAAGAACTGCAAGCCCGTTTGAAGAATCTGTCCCAAGACGACAAACTGCAAACCGAGCTGGAATTCGAAGGCAAACTGCGCACGCTGATGGGCGAATATCAAAAATCGCTGCGTGACATCATTGCTCTGCTGGATCCGGATGCCAAAGTTGGCAAGTCCCCACGCGGCGCAGCGGTAAAAACTACCGGCACCAAGCGTGCTCGCAAGGTCAAGCAATATAAAAACCCGCACAATGGCGAAGTCATTGAAACCAAAGGTGGCAACCACAAAACTCTGAAAGAGTGGAAAGCCAAGTGGGGCGGTGACGAGGTTGAGAGCTGGGCAACCCTGCTGGGCTAAGCCCGAAGCAGGTCGCCTTGTTTCGCGACCCACAAAAACGCCAGTCATCTGGCGTTTTTTATTGCCTGTAATAAAGTGTTTCGTTTTATCAAAGGTCCAGGCGCTGGCGTAACTGTGCGACATAATCCTGCCATTGGCTCAATACCTTGAGCTGTTCGGGCGTGGCACTAAGGGTCAATTCGGCGAGTGCCGCTGTAAAACCTTGTAAGGTATTAGGAGCCCCGTACTCCGCGGCCTGCAAGCGATCCTGACAAAATTTACGCCAGTGCTGTTGCTCGGCGTTGCTCAGCGTGTGCGGGAAGTTACGGGCGCGGTAGCGGAATAACAATTCAGGCAACCGCAGGTCATCGAAAGGCCACGACTCGGCCGCCAACTGTTCAGGTTCGGCCGTGCGTACTTGTTCACAGAGCCTGCGATCTCGATCACCAATAAAACCGTCATACAGTTGCTGCTCGGGATCCTGACTGGCAGCAAAATCCTCACGCCCGTAAACCGCCTTGAGTTTGTCCTGCCAGACACCCTGCGCGTCTTGAAGCGCGCGGGCACGCGCATGCAAAGCCGGCATATCCAGTTGTAAGCGCTGCTGATCTTCAGCACGCAACACCTTTAAAGGTGCGATTACCGGGCAACGATTTATATGCAGCAATTTGAGCGGTACCGGCAGCTCGCCATCGGCCAGATCTTCGCGCCGGGTATATAACCGCTGTCGCAATATTTCCGGGTCTTGCTCCAGTAGCGGCGAATGATCCAGATGTAAATCGCAGACGATCAGTGCATTGCGATTCTGCGGATGCCACGCCAGCGGAAGCACCACACCTAAATAATGCCGGGCAGCGGAAAATCTTCCGGAAATGTGAACCAGTGGTTCCAGCAGACGAATTTGCTCCTGGACTTTCTGCTTACTGCGCAACTGGAAAAGATAATCATAAAGCCGGGGCTGTTTTTCCCGAATCAGGCGCGCCAGACCAATAGTGGCGCGCACATCGGATAACGCATCGTGGGCATGCCCGTGGTCAATGCCGTTGGCGGCAGTCAGACGCTCAAGTTTGAGCGTCACGCGGCCTTCTTCTTCAGGCCAGACAATGCCGTCCGGACGCAATGCGTAAGCGGCACGCACCACATCAATAAGATCCCAGCGGCTGTTGCCGCCCTGCCATTCACGGGCGTAAGGGTCGAAGAAGTTGCGATACAGGCTGTAGCGGGTTATTTCGTCATCGAAGCGCAGCGTGTTGTAACCCGCGCCGCACGTACCGGGGGCAGACAGTTCGGCATGCACCCGAGTCATGAACTGCGCTTCTCCCAGACCACTCTCAGCCAGTCGTGCCGGTGTGATTCCGGTAATCATGCACGCCGCAGGATGAGGCAGAATATCGTCGCTGGGCTGACAATAGAGATTGACCGGCGCGGCAATTTCATTGAGATCGGCATCCGTGCGGATACCCGCCACCTGAAGTGCGCGATCATTGCGCGGGTTGATACCGGTGGTTTCGTAGTCGTACCAGAATATGCTGGAGGTCACGGGCTGATCCTGAACTAAAGATCGGCAAAGTGTAGGACTTCCCATAGGCAAAACGCGAATTAGAGATAATTCGTTGCACATCGAAACCATTTCTTACAACAGCTGCTCTCAGAGTTCAGTTGCTTAGCATCCCTGCCGTGGCTAGTCTTGCTGGCTAGCTGGCGCCGAACCGGCAATAACCCTCAGCATCACTCTCAGGTGTCTCGCCCCCGACAATGCCAACCCCGCACGTTTTGCCAAGGAACGCACCGCCACCCGCGCCACTGGATACCCGCACCCGAATCGAAACCCCGGAAGGCATCGATTTGATCATGCGTCCTGCCGGCCTGGTACCGCGCGCTATCGCGTTCAGCATCGACTTCGGTATCCGCGCCCTGGTCATGGCAATCCTGTTCGTGCTGTTCAGCTTCTTCGACAAGTTCGGCATGGGCCTGAGCGCCATGGCGATGTTTCTCGTCACCTGGTGGTACATGGTGCTGTTCGAAGTGCTGAATCAGGGACGCACGCCCGGCAAGCACTTCATGGGCCTGCGGGTCATTCACGACGACGGCACGCCCATCGGCTGGACATCCTCGCTGATCCGCAACCTGCTGCGCTTCGTCGACATGCTGCCGTTCGGCTACAGCATCGGCGCCATCAGTTGCCTGCAACACCCGCAATTCAAGCGACTTGGCGACCTTGCCGCCGGAACACTGGTGGTCTATCGCGACATGCCGTTGCAGCGCCCTGAGCTGCCCTTCGCCGAACCGCTGATCGCGCCGTTCGTCCTGAGCCTGGAAGAGCAGCGCGCGCTGCTCGGTTTCGCGGAACGCCAGGCGGATCTGTCGCCCGAGCGTGCCCGCGAACTGGCTTCGATTGTTGCCCAACCGCTGCATGTTCACCCCGAACAGGCGGTGGCTCACCTCAACGGGATCGCACGCGGCCTGCTGGGTCCGACATGAAACAGAGCCTCTTCGAAAGCCGTCATCAGCCGGACTGGCAGCTGTTCAGCGAACAGCTGGAGGCCCTTGAAAAGGGTAAGGCAAATGCCGCCACGAGCCTGACGTTTCCCGGAGATTACCGGCGCATCTGTCATCAACTGGCCCTTGCCCAGGAACGCGGCTACAGCAGCCACCTGATCGATCCGCTGCAGCAACTGGCCATGCGCGGCCATCAGCAGCTGTATCGTCATCGCAGCGCTGTCGGCATGCAGGTTCTGAGTTTCATAGTGGCCGGCTTTCCCCGCCTGGTGCGTGCCGAGTGGGGATTCGTGGGGATTGCCGGGGTGCTGTTTTTCGGCAGCCTGATCGGCATGGGCCTGCTGGTGCATGGCTTTCCCGATCTGGTGTACAGCGTGATCGATGCCCAGCAGGTCGCCGAAATGGAAAGCATGTACGACCCCACGGCACGGCGCATCGGCCAGGCACTGGAACGTGAATCCAGCGACGACTGGATGATGTTCGGCTACTACATCATGCATAACATCGGTATCGCCTTTCAGACCTATGCGACCGGGTTGCTGTTCGGGCTGGGCAGCCTGTTCTTCCTGTTTTTCAACGGCCTGATGATCGGTGCCGTTGCCGGGCATTTGACCGGCATCGGCTACGGCCAGACGTTCTGGTCGTTCGTCGTCGGCCACGGCGCCTTCGAGCTGACGGCTATTGCCCTGGCGGGCGCTGCCGGTTTGAAACTGGGCTGGTCATTGCTGGCCCCCGGCCGCCTGACCCGTGGCGAAGCGCTGCGACGTGCGGCGCAAAAAAGCCTGCAACTGATCTATGGCGTGATTCTGTTCCTGCTGATCGCGGCATTCATAGAAGCCTATTGGTCGTCGATGGTCTGGCCCGGTCCCGCCGTTAAATACGCGGTCGGCGCGGCGCTTTGGGCATTGGTGATCAGCTACCTGGTTTTCGCCGGACGGACTGCCCATGCGCCTGACTGACGCCAGCGTGGCGATTCGGCCACGCAAGCCCTGGGAAGCCATCGATCTGGGCGTGCTGTTGGCTCAGGAGCACCGTCGTCTGCTGATGGCCAGCTGGGCCATGGTGACCCTGCCGGTCTTCGCTTTATTGAGTCTGGTGTTCTGGGACTATCCAACCCTGGCAATCGTGCTGTTCTGGTGGCTGAAGCCGGTCTTCGAACCCTTGCCGCTGCTGATTCTTTCTCAGGCATTGTTCGGCCCGGCACCGACCCTCAAAGGCGCCGTTCAGGCGTGGCTGCGCCTGCTGAAACCGCAACTGCTGGCCAGCCTCACATGGCGCAGGTTCAGTCTCGCCCGCAGCTTCACACTGCCCGTGCAACAACTGGAAAACCTGTCGGGCGTGCAACGCAGTTTGCGTGTCGGTCTGCTCAGCCAGAAGGACCTGCGCGCCGCGCGCTGCCTGACTCTGGTGGGCAGTGCGCTGGAGCTGAGCCTGTGGATCGCAATGGGCATCCTGTTTTACGCGCTGATCCCGCCACAGATCGAAATCGACTGGAGCTGGCGCACGCTGGTGGATATCGAAGGCAGCTGGAATTGGCTGGAGCACCTGACCAACGCCTTTTATGCGCTGGTGTTGGTGGTCTGGGGGCCAATCTACGTTGCCTGCGGCTTCACGCTTTATCTGAACCGCCGCACCGCTTTGGAAGCATGGGACATCGAGCTGGTTTTGCGTCGCCTGCGCCAGCGCCTGATCGGCAGCGCGTATGTGCTGATCATCGGTGCAGGGCTCATCCTGAGCACGTTGGCGCCACCGGCATGGTCGGCGGAAGATGATTCAAGCTGCCCGGTTCCACTCCAGGCGGAACACGCCTTTGGAAAGCATGAAGCTGGCCCTGATACGGCGCGGCTGACCCACCAGCCTTTGTCCAGCGAAGCCGCGCGCCAGCAAATCAAGACGCTGCTGGAGCAACCGCCGTTCAAGAACCCCAAAGCTGTCTCCGGCTGGCGGTTCGCCGAAGAAAAGTCGGCACCCAACGCACCCAAAGCCGAGCACAAATCCAACCCGCCGCTCAAATGGCTGAGCTGGTTACTCAATGCGGCCAGCGTCGCCTCCGAAATTATCAAAGTGTTGTTGTGGGGCGTTGTCATTGCCCTGGTCGGTCTGGTGATCTGGCGCTACCGAAGCTGGTTCAGCACGCTGGTCAATCGCAAGGCACCCAAAGCGCCCATGCTTCGCAACACTCCGGCGCAGATGTTCGGGCTCAAAGTGGGCGCGCAAAGCCTGCCCGATGACGTAGCGGGCAGCGCCGAAAAACTGTGGCCGAACCAACCCCGCGAGGCACTCGGCCTGTTGTATCGGGCCCTGCTGAGTCGCTTGCTCACTGATTATCGGCTGCCGCTGAAAAGTGCCGACACCGAGGGTGAAGTGCTGGAACGTGTGGCACAGCTGAACCAACAGCCGCTGCACGATTTCAGTATCAGCCTGACCCGGCACTGGCAGAACCTCGCTTACGGCCATCAGCTCCCGCCCGCTCATGTCGGACAGGAGCTCTGCGACAACTGGCGCCAGCTGTTCAAGACCGGGGCGCAACGATGAGCCGAGGCAGAATCCTGTTGATCGCGCTGCTGGCGTTGCTGGCCTTGGGGCTTGTCGGCCTGTACCTCGTCAAACATCTTGAGCGCTACGAAGAAACCGTCGACCAGGGCCCTGCGCCTGAAGTACGCGCCAATCCTTATCTGGCTGCCGAAAACTTCCTGCGACAGCGCTCGATTCCCGTGCAGCTCAGCGACACGCCCGGCAATCTGCCCGCGCCGGCTCAGCTGCCACAGACGCTGATGCTCCTCGACAGCCGGGAAAACATGACGCCCGGCCAGGTCGACAAGCTGCTGCGCTGGGTTCGCGCCGGCGGACGGCTGCTGTTTGTGGCCGAACAGCTGTGGAACGAAAAGAAAGGCCGCAGCGGCGACGCACTGCTCGACCGGCTGCACATCCATCAATTGCTGACCACGGAGCTGCACGAGCAGGAACGGCAACAGGATGATGAGCGATTCAAACCGGTCATTCCGTTGCTCGCCCCGACCCACAAGGCGCCCGCCGTCCCTTGGCCCGAGCTCACTCGCCTGTATGTCGAAAATGATGAAGCGCCGGCGTACATGAGTTTCGATACCAGCTTCCACCTTGAAGACCCGCTTGATCAGGCGCACTCCTGGGCCAATAGCGCTGCCGCGACCCACATGCTGCAAATCGTTTATGGCGAAGGGCTGGTTACCGTGGTCACCGATGCCGACCTGTGGAAAAACCGCGCCATCGCCAGGTACGACAATGCGTGGCTGCTGTGGTATCTGACCCAGGGCAGCGAGGTCACCATGGTGTTGCGCACCCAGCACGACAATCTGTTCAGCCTGTTGCTGCGGCATTTCCCTCTGGCGCTGACCACTCTGGCGCTACTGATCGGCTTCGCGTTGTGGCATGCCGGCACCCGTTATGGCCCACTGCAGGTTCCGGCGGGACGGGCGCGTCGACAGCTGACCGAACACTTGCGGGCCAGTGCCGACTTCCTTCGCCGGCGCAGCGGCCAGCAAGCGCTATTGCGAAGTCTGCAGCTGGATATCCTGCGCCGTGCCCGGCAACGCCATCCAGGCTTCGAAACGCTGGGAGTGACCGATCAGTGGCAAGTGCTGTCGCGTCTCACCCGCCAACCGACCAGCGCCATCAGCCAGGCCTTGCGCCCGCGGCCCGTGCAGCGAATGTCGAATGCAGATTTCACCCGTCAGGTGGCCCACCTGCAAATCCTCAGGAATGCCTTATGAGCGAGCAACCGACCCAACCGTCGAACCACAGCGAACCTGTTGTCGATTTCACTCTCGATCCTGTGCTCGAACCCGTGGCCGCCGTCAGCAACCAGGCCCAGCAGCGGCAACGCGCCAGCCATCTCGCCCAGGCGTTGCGCACCGAACTGCAAAAAGCCGTGATCGGCCAGAGTGCCGTCGTCGATGATGTATTGACTGCCTTGATTGGCGCCGGTCATGTGCTGATCGAAGGGGTGCCGGGACTTGGCAAGACCTTGCTGGTGCGCGCCCTGGCCCGCTGCATTGGCGCCGACTTCGCGCGCATCCAGTTCACCCCCGACCTGATGCCCAGCGATGTCACCGGCCATGCCGTGTACGACATGCAGACCGAGCAGTTCAAGTTGCGCAAGGGGCCGCTGTTCACCAATCTGCTGCTGGCCGACGAAATCAACCGGGCGCCGGCCAAGACCCAGGCCGCGCTGCTCGAAGCCATGCAGGAACGTCAGGTCACCCTCGAAGGCCGGGCGCTGCCCATCGCCCAGCCATTCATGGTGCTGGCGACCCAGAACCCGATCGAACAGGAAGGCACTTACCCCCTGCCCGAAGCCGAGCTGGACCGCTTCATGCTCAAGCTGCGCATGGACTACCCCGATATCGCCGAAGAGCTGAACATGGTGCGCCAGGTCACCCGGTCGACCCGCGCCGACATGCTCGACGTGCAGCCACTGCGGGTCATCCTGCAGGCCAAGGAAGTTCAGGTTCTGCAACGCATCGCCAGCGAACTGCCACTGGATGAACAGGTGTTGGATTATGCCGTGCGCCTGGCACGCGCCACTCGTACATGGCCCGGCCTGACGCTGGGCGCAGGTCCACGCGCGTCCATCGCACTGGTGCGCGGCGGGCGCGCCCGGGCGTTGCTGCGCGGCGGCGAATTCGTGATTCCCGACGACATCAAAGGCTGCGCCCTGGCTGTATTACGCCACCGGGTCCGGCTCTCCCCCGATCTGGATATCGAAGGCCTTTCCGTGGACCAGGTACTGCGGCAGATGCTCGATCAGGTCCCGGCGCCGCGCCTGTGAAACAGACGCTGAAACCGTCGGTTACCTTGCTGTACGGGCTGGCGGGTCTCTCAGCAGGTGCAGTGCTGCTGGGGATTCTTTCGGCATTGAATCTCGACGTCCCCAGGGAAATCGACACGCTGTACTGGGCGTTGCTCGCGGCCATGCTGTTACTGGCGCTGCTGGATGCCTGGCGCCTGAAACGGCTGCCTTCGCCAGACATGCAACGTCATCTGCCTGGCAGCCTGGCGCTGGGTCGTTGGGGCGAGGTACGCCTGGACCTGAGTCACAACTACCCTTCAGCCTTGGCCATCGCGGTGTTCGATCATCCTCCTGCGGGCCTGGACTTCGAACATCAGCCGCAGTCCGTAATCCTGCAACCCGGCACGAACAGCCAGATCGGTTATCGCCTGCGTCCTTTACAACGCGGGCTGTTCAACTTCGAACGCTGCGAAATCAGCCTGCCCAGCCCGATGGGGCTGTGGACCGCCCGTCGCTATCTGCCGCTGCCGGGCACGACTCGGGTCTATCCGGACTTCGCCCGTCTGTATGGCGGGCAATTGCTGGCTGTGGATAACTGGCTGAGCCAGCTCGGTGTGCGCCAGCGGCAGCGCCGGGGGTTGGGCCTGGAATTCAATCAGCTACGCGAGTTTCGGGAAGGCGACAGCTTGCGCCAGATCGACTGGAAAGCCACCGCCCGGCAACGCACGCCGATTGCCCGGGAATACCAGGACGAGCGCGACCAGCAGATCATGTTCATGCTCGATTGTGGACGCCGCATGCGCAGCCAGGACGGTGACCTTGCCCATTTCGATCACGCCCTCAATGCCGCATTGTTGCTCAGCTATGTCGCGCTGCGCCAGGGCGATGCCGTGGGTTTCTCGACCTTTGCCAGCGAGCAGAACCGCTATCTGGCGCCGGTCAAAGGCCCTGACCAGCTGAACGTGCTGCTCAATACGGTCTACGACCTTGCCAGCACCCAGCGACCGGCCGACTACAGCGCTGCCGCGCGCCAGTTGCTCGCCAGACAAAAACGCAGGGCGCTGGTGGTGCTGATGACCAATCTGCGTGATGAAGACGACGACGAACTGCTGACAGCGGTCAAACACCTTGGCCAGCGTCATCGGGTTCTGGTGGTCAGCCTGCGAGAGGAGGTTCTGGATAACTTGCGACAGACGCCGGTCCAGACGCTGGAAGAAGCGCTGACCTACTGCGGAACCGTCGACTTTCTGAATGCCCGGGCAGGCCTGCTTGAGCGCTTGAACGCCCACGGCGTGCAGGTCCTGGATTCACGTCCGGGACAACTGGGGGCCGAACTGGTCAGCCGTTATTTAAGCTGGAAAAAAGCCGGAACGCTGTGATTGCACAGCAAAGGAGTGCGAGCTGGCGAAAAACGCCAGCTCGCGGGTGGCTCTCAGGCTGAAGCTTCCAGCGGATAAAAACTGAAGTACTGGCGCAGCGCACCAATCAGTTCAATGTATTCGTCCGGCGCGTCCTGCACCTTGAATCCCGAGTCGTAGCTCCCTGGGGTTTCATCTTCATGACACCAAAGACAAGTCGCTACAACGTCCAGAGTCTTTTGAAGACCTCGCTCACCGGGTACCGCCAGACGCAGATGGAAATCAGCGCCCACCAGTACCGGCAAATCGCTGATCAACATCAGCCCTTGCTCGGAAACATTACCCAGGCAACCAATCGGCTTTTTCGTGTACCGATTGACCACTTGCAGGTAATACGGCAATTGATGCCGTTCGATTCGTCGTTCTTTTAACATGGTCAGTCGCCGTCATAGACCATTTAGCATGGCCACGCTAATGCCTTTATGGTGTTGCATCCCTGACCTGAGCCTGACTGCGGGCAAATGCTTCAAGGTTGTTATCCGAGGGAACGTGCGTGTGACTGACCAACAGCCACAGAAGTCACGTCACTCAAGCATTAACCACTCTACTTGATCACCCACCACGGAGAGCCTAGCGCAAACATGCCGATCGGCCACCCAAAAACGATACCGCCCATCCAATCGGGTGTATCTATCTTGAAGCAGGGTACGTTTTGACCTGCACCCGAGCCGGATAATGCCCTAGCTGTTGCAGCGTATCCAGACGTGCCTGGGCGCGGAAGGCGTATTCGTTATTGGGGTACTGGCTGATGATGAAGCGGTAGGTCTGGGCCGCATCGACAAACAGTTTTTGCCGTTCCAGACACTGCCCGCGCAGCATGGAAACCTCCGGCTGTACATATCGCCGGGCCCGGCTCTGGCGCTCGACTTTGGACAGATCGAGCATGACGCTTTCACAATCGCCGCGATCATAAGCACGGTAGGCGCTGTTCAGATTGGAATTCATTGACCAACGGGTACAGCCGCTGATTGCAGCCATCACTACTAAAATCATCACGATACGCATGGGACTCTCCTGTGCTCTGCAATGTATCGACCTGATCACGGATTTCTTCAAGCCTTGAGACAACCGATTGTCTACTGATTGCCCTGTCCACCGGCAACGAGGTAGTGCAAAGGAACAATGACTACAGAGCAAGACAGTAGTAGCCTCTCGCTGCGCTTCATTTAAGGAGTTTGTGCATGACCGTACGCCGTACCAAAATCGTCGCCACCCTTGGCCCTGCCAGTAACTCGCCGGAAGTCATCGAACAACTGATCCTTTCGGGTCTGGACGTTGCTCGCCTGAACTTTTCCCACGGCACGCCGGATGAGCACAAGGCTCGCGCCAAGCTGATTCGCGAAATCGCCGCCAAGCACGGGCGCTTCGTCGCACTGCTGGGGGATCTGCAAGGTCCGAAAATTCGTATCGCCAAATTCACCGACAAGCGAATCGAGCTCAAGGTCGGTGACAAGTTCACCTTCTCCACCGCTCACCCGCTGACGGACGGCACCCAGGCAATCGTCGGTATCGATTACCCCGACCTGGTCAAGGATTGCGGCGTTGGCGACGAGCTGTTGCTCGACGACGGACGCGTGGTCATGCGCGTCGATACCCAGACCGCCAACGAGCTGCACTGCACCGTGCTGATCGGTGGTCCGCTTTCAGATCACAAAGGCATCAACCGTCGCGGCGGTGGCCTGACGGCGCCGGCACTGACTGAAAAAGACAAGCTGGACATCAAGCTCGCGGCAGAAATGGAGCTGGATTACCTGGCCGTTTCCTTCCCGCGCGATGCCGCTGACATGGAATACGCTCGCCAGCTGCGTGACGAATCCGGCGGTACTGCCTGGTTGGTGGCGAAGATCGAACGCGCCGAAGCCGTGGCCAACGATGAAGTACTCGATGCCCTGATCCGCGCCAGCGATGCAGTCATGGTTGCCCGTGGCGACCTGGGCGTGGAAATCGGCGACGCGGAACTGGTCGGCATCCAGAAGAAAATCATCTTGCACGCACGTCGCCATAACAAGGCGGTCATCGTTGCCACGCAAATGATGGAATCGATGATCTCCAGCCCGATGCCGACGCGCGCCGAAGTGTCCGACGTGGCCAACGCCGTGCTCGACTACACCGACGCCGTGATGCTGTCCGCGGAAAGCGCCGCTGGTTCGTACCCCATCGAAGCCGTACAGGCCATGGCGCGCATCTGCGTCGGCGCCGAAAAGCACCCGACCGGCAAGACCTCCAGCCACCGCATCGGGCACAAATTCACCCGTTGTGACGAAAGCATTGCGCTGGCGGCCATGTACACGGCCAACCACTTCCCGGACGTGAAAGCGATCATCGCGCTGACCGAAAGCGGCTACACGCCGCTGATCATGTCGCGCATCCGTTCTTCGGTGCCGATCTACGCGTTCTCCCCGCACCGCGAAACCCAGGCCCGCGCCGCCATGTTCCGTGGCGTCTACACCGTGCCTTTCGACCCGGCAGCCCTGCCACCGGGCCAGGTCAGCCAGGCTGCGGTCGACGAACTGCTCAAGCGCGGCCTGGTTGAACAAGGCGATTGGGTGATCCTGACCAAAGGTGACAGCTATCACACCATTGGCGGCACCAATGGCATGAAACTGCTGCACGTTGGCGACCCGTTGGTTTAAGACTGCACACGCAACACCCAAAGCCCCGGCTCGCGAGAGTCGGGGCTTTTTTGTAGCTGATTACTTCTGGACGCCCCTTGGGGAGATTCTATGTTTGAGGGCAACCCACAGACGCCGCAGATGTGGTGTCTGCACCACGGGATGACCGCATTTCACCTGTGGGAGCGAGCCACTCAATCATTCCCGCCCCAGAAACACATCCGCCAACACCTGATTGCGCGGTAACCCGGCCAGATACAAGCGTTTGGAGAATCCTTCGACGCTGGCCGGGCTGCCACATACCAAGGCCATGGTCCGCCGGGACAGCAGGCGTAAGTCAGCCAGTGCTTCAGGCAAGTCGTCGGTTGTTGTCAGTTGTACGCGCAGGCTGGAATGCCGGGCCGCCAGCTCGGCAAGCGGCCCGGCCAGATAATGTTCGCTGCCGTTGCGGACCAGATGCACCAGCCGGATCGGCCCTTGGTGCTCCTGGCGCACTGCCTCGCGCAATACACCCCACAACGGCCCGAGCCCGGTGCCAGCTGCCAGCAATAAAAGCGGCCGTTCCTGCCAGTCCGGATCGTATTGCAACGCTCCGCCGCGCAATTCGCCGAGGCCGACGGTATCGCCTGCCTCCAATTGCCGGGCGACATCAATGAACGCGCCAGACTGGTGGCAATCGAGGTGAAATTCCAGAAACGCGTCTTCTCCCGGCACGCTCGCCAGTGAGTAAGGTCGAGCTACACCGCTGGCCGTCCAGAGCACCAGATGCTGACCCGCGCGATAGCGTAAAGGCCGCTCGGGTTGCAGACGCAAGCGCAATACAGACGGGCTGAGCCAGTCACAGCCCATCACGCGAGCAGGAACCCCGTCGCGCAGTGGATCGAACGCCTGAACCGTCAGGTCTTCCACGACCCGGCACTGACACGCCAGACGCCAGCCTTGCTGACGCTTGCCCGCATCCAGCGCCTCGGGAAGCGCATCGAGTGGCTCGCCTGCGCAGCAGCGCACCAGGCAGGCATGGCAACTGCCCGCCCGACAGCTGTAAGGAACGCGCAATCCGGCCTGATTAAGCGCATCGAGCAAATTGCTGCCCGCTGCGACCGACCACTGGCGGTCGCCGACGCGCAAGTCAGGCATCGACCGATTCCCAGGCCGCCACGCAGCGGTTACGCCCACTGCGTTTGGCCAGATACAACGCCTGATCCGCGCGATGCAGGCCGTCATCAAGGTTGTCGCCCCAGCGCAGCAGGGTCATGCCAATAGACAAACTCAGGCCCGCGTCGGGCAAATCATTGAGCTGAACCCGCGCAAATGCCTCGCGCACGCGCTCGCAGCAGTCGATCAGTTGTTGCTCGGTGCAATGAGGTATCAGCAGCACGAATTCTTCTCCGCCATATCGCGCCAGCACATCAGTGTCGCGCAGGCAATCTTCGGCATGGGCGGCGAAGGCTTGCAGCACCTGGTCACCGGCGGCATGGCCGTAGCTGTCATTGATGCGTTTGAAGTGGTCAAGATCGATCAGGGCCAGCCCGTGAAAAGCATAGCCATCAAGCAGAGCAAGCTCCCGAGTGGCCATACGCAAGAAGTAACGACGATTGTACAGGTTGGTCAGTTCATCAGTCGCGGCCAGTTCTTCAAGTTGCAGCATCATGCCGCGCAAGGTGTCCTGATGCGCCTGCAAGGCATACCGACGCTGGCGCATGCGCATGCGTTGGGTGTGCACGTAGCTGGCAAAAAGGCTAAGCCAGAGCAGCATGACGAACAAGGCACTCAATTGCAGCAGCGCGGTAGCCGGGTGCGCCATCTGCGCCTGGGAGAATTCCCAGGCGTTGATGCCACAGAAGCTGGCAAGAACCAGCGCTGAACAGCGGGCAAACACAATCGGCGTCAGCTGAAACAGCCCGAACAGCAGGATCGGGGCATACAGAATCAAAAACGCGCCCCGGGCGGTGTCCAGATAGAAAATCAGCCAGGTTAGCCAACCCAAGGCCAGCAGGACTTGAAACTCGGTCAGACTTGCGTCCTTGAAACGCTGATTGAATCGACTGAGGAAGACCCCCAGCAGCACAAACTGACTCAACACCACCAAAGTACTGCCGATGATCGCTACATGAAGCGGTTGATGAAGCTCTCCAGCATAGATCGCCAGCCAGGTAAGCGACATGACGATCAAATAGGTCGCTGCGGCCATCCCAAAACGTTTTAAAAAGAGGGACTGCGTGGTTGGAGAGATGACTCTCCCGCTCATCGTGCTCAAAAGGATTCCTTCCCATAGCGGCACCAGGACCAAACCTTAGCCTTGGATCCAAAAGTTGACCAGCTGTAAAGATAAATACGTTCAAATATGTTCAATTGCAACCGGCTTAAATCAGCGCAAGTCCTCTAAAACCGGCGACTGCGAAGCATTTCGCTTGCAGCCCACAGGCGCACTGCTGCCAAGACAAGCCCGCAGTATGACAATAGACTCTTGTTAACCGATAGATGGACCTGCGCAACCAGCGGGTTATACTGCCGCGCCTTTTTGCGCCAGCCGAACTTGCCGTAACAACGCTGATACAACAGCCGCGTTTTGTAGAATTCGGCACACATTTGAATGTTCCCGTCCCAACAGAGGAGCGCGCCCCATGACCGTGATCAAGCAAGACGACCTGATTCAAAGTGTCGCCGATGCCCTGCAGTTCATTTCCTACTACCACCCGGTAGATTTCATTCAAGCCATGCATGAAGCGTATCTGCGTGAAGAGTCGCCGGCTGCCCGCGACGCCATGGCTCAGATCCTGATCAACTCGCGCATGTGCGCCACCGGTCATCGCCCCATCTGCCAGGATACCGGCATCGTCACCGTGTTCGTTCGCGTGGGTATGGACGTGCGTTGGGATGGCGCCACCATGAGCCTGGACGACATGATCAACCAGGGCGTGCGTCAGGCTTACAACCTGCCGGAAAACGTCTTGCGCGCTTCGATCCTGGCCGACCCGGCCGGTGCTCGCCGCAACACCAAGGACAACACCCCCGCCGTTATCCATTACTCCATCGTCCCGGGTAACACCGTGGAAGTGGACATCGCGGCCAAGGGCGGCGGTTCGGAAAACAAATCGAAGATGGCGATGCTCAACCCGTCCGACTCGATAGTCGACTGGGTATTGAAAACCGTACCGACGATGGGCGCTGGCTGGTGCCCGCCGGGCATGCTCGGCATCGGTATCGGCGGCACCGCCGAAAAAGCTGCGGTGATGGCCAAGGAAGTGTTGATGGAGTCCATCGACATTCACGAGCTGAAACTGCGCGGCCCATCCAACCGTATCGAAGAGATGCGCCTGGAGCTGTTCGAGAAGGTCAACCAACTGGGCATCGGCGCCCAGGGTCTTGGCGGCCTGACCACCGTGCTCGACGTGAAGATCATGGATTACCCGACCCACGCCGCTTCGTTGCCGGTGTGCATGATCCCCAACTGCGCTGCGACCCGGCACACGCACTTCGTGCTGGATGGCAGCGGCCCGGTCGCACAGGAAGCGCCGCCGCTGGACGCCTACCCGGAAATCGTCTGGGAAGCCGGCCCGTCCGCGCGCCGCGTCGACCTCGACACGCTGACGCCTGAAGACGTGCAGAGCTGGAAGCCGGGCGAAACCGTCTTGCTCAACGGCAAGATGCTCACCGGTCGTGACGCGGCACACAAACGCATGGTCGAAATGCTCAACAAGGGCGAAACCCTGCCGGTTGATCTCAAAGGCCGCTTCATCTATTACGTCGGCCCGGTTGATCCGGTACGCGAAGAAGTAGTTGGCCCGGCTGGCCCGACCACCGCAACGCGGATGGACAAATTCACCCGGCAGATCCTCGATCAGACCGGCTTGCTGGGCATGATCGGCAAATCCGAGCGCGGCCCGACCGCTATCGAAGCGATCAAGGACTACAAAGCCGTCTACCTGATGGCAGTGGGCGGCGCGGCTTACTTGGTGGCGCAGGCCATCAAGAAATCCCGCGTCGTGGCGTTTGCCGAACTGGGCATGGAAGCGATCTACGAGTTCGAGGTCAAGGACATGCCGGTCACTGTCGCCGTGGACAGCAACGGCGAATCGGTACACATCACCGGCCCGCAGATCTGGCAGAAGAAGATCAGTGAGAGTCTGGCGGTTGAAGTGCAGTAAGCACGCCAGCCACCTATAAAAAACCCGCAGCGATGCGGGTTTTTTTATATCAACGCTAATCCCGTCGAAGCGAGGCTTGCCCGCGAACCTGCACGTTTATCAAAGCTTTATTTCAGTCCCCAACAACACCAGAAATCCCGCCAGCCACGCCGGATGCGCCGGCCATGCCGGCGCGGTCACCAGGTTGCCTTCGGTGTGTGCGGCGGTTACGTCGATGTCCATGAAGGTGCCACCGCTCAGACGCACTTCAGGCGCACAGGCCGGGTAGGCGCTGCATTCGCGACCTTTGAGAATGCCCGCAGCAGCCAGGATTTGTGCGCCATGGCAGACCGCTGCGATGGGTTTGTCGGCCTTGTCGAACGCCCGCACCCACTCAAGAACGGTGTCATTCAGACGCAGGTATTCCGGCGCCCGCCCGCCAGGAACCAACAACGCGTCGTAGTCTTCGAGCGTGACTTTGTCAAAGTCGTGATTCAACGCGAAATGGTGCCCCGGTTTCTCGCTGTAAGTCTGATCGCCCTCAAAGTCATGGATCGCCGTGCGCACCGTCTGCCCGGAACGCTTGCCGGGGCAGACCGCATGCACGACATGCCCGACCATTTGCAGGGCCTGGAATGGCACCATCACTTCGTAGTCTTCGACGTAATCGCCGACGAGCATCAGGATTTTCTTGGCAGCCATCATCGTTCTCCTCTTGGGTAATAAAGCCAGTATCGGCCGAAGTACAAAGGGCTAGGTAACAGCCTAGTACTACAAGAGCAGAAGTCGATGATCGCTGGCGTCAACGGCCGACCTCAGTTACGCCTGTCCAGCGCATTGACCACCAACCGATCCACCCAGCCCCAGATGCGTTGCTTGATCCGACTCCACAACGGACGGCTTTTCCAGGCATCGAGCGTGATTTGCGTACTTACCGCAAAGTCCTTTTCGAAGCTGGCGACCACATCATCGGTCAACCCGGAATCCAGCGCCTCAAGGTTGGCTTCCAGATTGAAGCGCAGGTTCCAGTGATCGAAGTTGCAGGAACCGATGCTGACCCAATCGTCAATCAGGACCATTTTCAAGTGCAGGAAGCACGGCTGGTATTCGAAGATTTTCACCCCGGCACGCAGCAGGCGCGGGTAATAGCGATGACCGGCGTAGCGCACCGACGGGTGATCGGTGCGTGGGCCGGTGAGCAACAGGCGCACATCGATGCCGCGCTCGGCCGCCTTGCGCAGCGAACGTCGGACTTTCCAGGTCGGCAGGAAATACGGCGTCGCCAGCCAGATGCGTTTGTGGCCGCTGTTCAGCGCGCGAACCAGGGATTGCAGGATGTCCCGATGCTGGCGAGCGTCGGCATACGCCACACGGCCCAGCCCTTCTCCCGAAACCGGCACCTTGGGCAGACGCGGCAGGCCGAAGTTTTGCTCCGGACGCCAGGCCGTGCGGCGTGGGTTGGCGTGGAACTGGCGGTCGAACAGCGCTTGCCAGTCGATGACCAGCGGCCCGGCGATCTCCACCATCACTTCATGCCAGTCGCTGGCGTCCTTGTTAGGGTCCCAGAACTCATCGGTCACGCCGGTCCCGCCGACCACCGCCAGTTCCTTGTCGACCAACAACAGCTTGCGATGGTCGCGATAGAAATTGCGCACGCCGCGCCGCCAATGGATGCGGTTGTAAAAACGCAGGATGACCCCGGCGTCGGTAAGCCGTTTACGCAGGCTCAAGGTGAAAGCCTGCGCACCAAAGTCATCGAACAGGCAGCGCACGATAACGCCACGCTTGGCCGCATCGACCAATGCGCGGACCACGGCTTCGGCACAGCCGCCCGCCTCCACGAGGTAGAGCTCCAGTTCCACTTGCTGCTGCGCGCCATCGATGGCGGCAATCATGCGTGGAAAGAACGCCGGACCGTCGATCAGCAATTTGAATTGGTTGTCCTTTCGCCAAGGAAAGATCGCCCCGGCCATCAGCGAGCCGTGAAAATCAGAACAGCGCCAACGGGGACCGACAGGCTGATGGCTGATAATCCAGCCACGCTGCGCAAGGTCTTGAGGCCGGGCACCAGATCGAAGTCCTGGGCATGCATGACCAGCGGCTCAAGGGTCACGACCTGAAAGCGCCGTTGATCAAGGCGAGTGGCGAGCAGCTCGGCGTTGTAACTGTGAGTTTTGCCATGCAGCTGGACGGTCAGCGGCAAGCGCAATTCCAGCTGCGCGCCCGGCGCCAGGTCGTTGATCGGCTGCAGATTCAACTTCGCGTTGATGCGCGCGGCAGGGAATTTGTCGACTTCAAACAGCGCGTCGCGAATACGCTCATCGCGCAGGGCAATGCCGGTACTCACCGACTCCAGCTCGACTTCCAGCTCGGCCACGCCTTTGGGATCGACTTTGCCGTGCAGCGTGAGGAAGCGATGCACTTCAGCAGTGTCGGCATTTTTCGTGGACGTGAACGACAAGCGCGACGACTCGTTATCCAGATACCAGTTCGCCTGAGCGGGAAGCGCGAGCACGGCCAAAAAGGCCAGCAGCAGGCGGGTGGTGGTGTGCATGCAAACTCCAGATGCGCAATGAGGGAGCAACCTTACCGCCTGTCTGACAGCTGGCAAACCGCTATGTTCGCAGCACGGGTCATCAAGGTGTCTGCGGCACCAGCCGACAGCCCTGGCGCTCCCCCTGCCAGGCGGCGACACTGCTGCGGCCGAGGCCGCTGGCGGTCACTCGTTTGTTGGCTGCGTCGTCGGTCAACGTACTGGGTACGTACTGTCTGACGTAGACGCGGCAATAGTCGGCGGAATTAAGCACGACGTAGCGACAGGAGCAATACTCTTTGGCGGTGTAGGCGCTGATGATGCCGGGGAATGCATGCAGGGCGACGCGGTTTTGCCAGACCAGCACGGCCACGGCGAACAGGATCAACAGCAGCAGGCTGCTGAAGGGGCGGCGGCGGATGAAATGTCGGCGCGTCATCATTGGCCGTCCTTTTTGCGGAAGGCCGCCAGGGCAAGCTTGAGCAGATGATTGTGGTCATAACTGCCATCGCGATCATCGGCGTAACGCACGATCACCAACCCGGCGCTGGGCATCACATACAACGCCTGCCCCCAATGCCCCAAGGCTGCGAACGTATCGGGCGGCGCGTCCGGCCAGGGCCCGTTCGCGCGGTCCAGTGTGCGGTTGAGCCACCATTGCCCGCCGGGGATTTCAGCGCCGGGGTTTACGTTCAGTCCAGTGAACGGTATCAGTACGAAATTCACCCAGGCCCCGGGCAGCAATTGTCGATCATGCCAGCGACCTTTGCGCTGCATCAGCAAGCCGATGCGCGCCAGGTCTCGGGCGGTCATGTAGGCGTAGGACGAGCCCACGAAAGTGCCAACGCCATCGGTTTCCCAGGCAGCACTGCGAATGCCCAGCGGTTCGAAGAGTGCGGACCAGGGGTAATCCGCGTAAGCCTGCGCGCCGACCATGGTTTTCAGCGCAGCTGAGAGCAGATTGCTGTCGCCGCTGGAATACAGAAATGAAATCCCCGGCATTTGCCCACGCTGATGCTCGGCGGCAAAGCGCGCCATATCACCGCGCCCTCGGGTGTAGAGCATGGCGACCACCGATGAATTGAGTGGCGCGTATTCGTAGTCTTCCTGCCAGTCCAGACCGGAAGCCCAGTGCAGCAAGTCGCGCAGCTTGATATCGGGATGGACCGTCATAGGCGGATAAAACTTCGCTACTGGATCATCCAGCGCAAAGCGTCCTTCGCCGAACGCCACGCCCAGCACAGTTGCCATCACGCTTTTGCTGATCGACCAGGTCAGGTGCGGCGTGGCCGCCGTGGTCTCGCCTGCGTAACGTTCATAGACCACCTGGCCGTTACGGATAACCAGCAGAGCGTCAGTGCGTACACCGTTGCGCCCGGTCTCGTCGCGGGCCGGGAACGCATAGTTTTCCAGCGTCTCAAGCGCCGCAGTTGCGGGAGCGGGATTGACCGACCAATGCTCCGCCGGCCAGTTTTCGGCGCTGGCTGACACAGCATGAATGCTGGCGAACAGCAGCATGAATAAACAGCGCAGCCGACGAGGCATGGGACCGACCTTTTGCAGAGTCCGGCAACTCTAGCAGCGCTTCATGACAGAACGCGGGGGTGGCAAATCCCCGTAGGAGGTTTGCTGTAGGACCGGCTTTAGCCGGGAGGGCAATTGATGCCTTCGCGACTAAAGTCGCTCCTACGACCGATTCACGGGTAACCGCGCGCCAACAGATACGGCATTCCGGCCCCGTCACACAACCATCACCAAAGCGTCATGGTCATGACACGGCGTCTGCCTAGCCTGCATAAGTACAGCAAAGCGCTTGGCCATTTCAGCCCATCGCCCGCACTTGCAGGGCTGGCTCACGGAGATTTCGCATGACCCAGATCGCTCGTATTCGCGACACCGCTAACGACCGCCGCCTTCAGGCCGAACGCCTGATCGGCAGCAAAGCCTTGCAGGAAGCACAGGCCCTGCGTTTCAGTGTGTTCAGCGGCGAATTCAACGCCAAACTCAAAGGCGCGGAATTGGGCCTGGATATGGACGACTACGATGTGCATTGCTCGCACATCGGCGTTCGTGACTTGAGCACCGGCAAGCTGGTCGCCACCACTCGCCTGCTCGATCACAAAGCGGCCAATACGTTGGGCCGTTTCTACAGCGAAGAAGAGTTCAGCCTGCACGGCCTGAGTCATCTGCAAGGCCCGATCCTGGAGCTGGGTCGCACCTGCGTCGATCCTGCCTACCGCAACGGCGGCACCATCGCGGTGCTGTGGAGCGAACTGGCCGAGATTCTCAACGAAGGCGCTTACAGCTACCTGATGGGTTGCGCGAGCATCCCGATGCAGGACGGCGGCATTCAGGCCCACGCCATCATGCAGCGCCTGCGCGAACGCTACCTGTGTACTGAAAACCTGCGCGCCGAGCCGAAAAATCCGCTGCCTTCTCTGGATCTGCCGAGCAACGTGATCTGCGAAATGCCGCCGCTGCTCAAGGCCTACATGCGCCTGGGTGCAAAAATCTGCGGCGAGCCATGCTGGGACGAAGATTTCCAGGTGGCCGACGTATTCATCCTGCTCAAGCGCGACGAACTCTGCCCGCGCTACGCCCGTCACTTCAAGGCAGCAGTCTAATGAGCCGCACGCGCGGATACGCGCGGGTAGCCAGAGTCTTGCTGGTGATTGCCCTGGGCCTGACGATTGCTGGCGCGTTTTCCTTGATGGAGCGCTTGCGGATCGGCAACTCCATGGCCCGCCGTCAACGCTGGAGCCGCTGGTTCATGGCGCGCCTGACCAATGCCCTGCCGTTTCGCGTCACCGTGAGCGGCGAACTGCCACGCCAGCCGATGTTGTGGGTCAGCAATCATGTGTCATGGACCGACATTCCGCTGCTGGGCATGCTCGCCCCGCTGTCATTCCTGTCCAAGGCCGAGGTGCGCACCTGGCCGGTGGCCGGCTGGCTGGCGCTGAAAGCCGGCACGCTGTTCATTCGCCGGGGTTCGGGTGACAGCCGTTTGATCCAGCGACAGATGAGCAATCACCTGCAAACGAACAATGCACTGATGATCTTCCCGGAAGGCACCACCACCGACGGCCGCAGCCTGCGCACCTTTCATGGCCGCCTGATGTCCAGCGCCATCGATACCGGCGTGCCGTTGCAACCGGTGGCGATTCACTATTCGCGCAATGGCAAACCCGACCCCATCGCGCCATTCATTGGCGATGACGATCTGCTTTCCCACCTGCGCCGCTTGTTCGCCAACGAACAAGGTGACGTGCATATCCAGTTGCTCAAGCCAATCGCCACGCTCGGCCAGGAACGTGCGGCGCTGGCCTTTCAAGCCCAGCAGGCCGTTCAAGTTGCGTTATTCGGCGAGATCGCTCAACCGACCGAAGTGTCCCGTCCAGCCAGAGCGGCTTGAGAGAAACGCTGCAGCACTGGGTAAAACTCAGCGAAGTCAGCGCTCAACGGCTGGTACAGCGCCTGCAGTTCCTGCATGGCGCCTGCCAGCCCTTGCGGTCGTGACAAACGCCGGGAAATACCCGCCAGCACTTGTTCCACCACAGCAAAATCCCGATACGAACTCAGCCAGTCCTGAGCGGCCATGCGCGGCGCAATCAGCGCCAGGCTGCCGGGCAGTTCCGGCTCGGCGGCGAGCACGCCATACACCTTGCGCGTGAACGTCTCCAGCGGCATATCGGCGTAGAGCAGCCAGTCCCGAGCCAGGCAATGGTCGAAAAACACGTCAATGATGATCCCCGCATAACGCCGTCGTGCGGCGGGAAAACGCGCAATCGCGTCTTTGACCAGCGGATGGCTGTCGGTGAAGGCATCAATGCTGCGATGCAACTGGATGGCGTCGGCCAGCTCGTCGGAAAAGCGCCCAGCCAAAGGCCCTTTGACGAAATCGCCATACAGGCTGCCGAGCAATTGCGGCGGGCGCTGGCCGCCGAGGTGCAGATGAGCGAGGTAATTCATGCCGCCAGCGTACGCCTGCAAACGCCTGACAGGCAAATATCGTTATAACCCGATATAGCGTTTTACGCACTCCTCAGCAGAAAATCATATTTGTATATCGCGAAATACCAATATAAAGTTCGTTCCATCGCGATATAGCGCTATACCCATATTGAGAACGAAATGCCTATCGACCTCGACGAAATAATAAAAGCCCTGGCTCACCCTGTTCGCCGTGAAATCCTGGTGTGGCTCAAAGATCCCCTCACCTGCTTTCCCGATCAGGAGCACTCCACGGAGAACGGTGTCTGCGCCGGTCAGATTGACCAACGCGCGGGCCTTTCGCAGTCCACGATTTCTGCCCACCTGGCGACGCTGCAACGCGCCGGCCTGATCAGCAGCAAGAAAGTCGGCCAATGGCACTTCTTCAGACGCAACGAAGAGGTCATCCAGGCCTTCATCGACGCACTGCTGCTGGAACTGAAAAAGCCGTCCTGATCCGCCGCCCCAATATTCTTCAATCAGGAGACGCCTCGTGCCTCTTTCACTGTTAATTCTGGCCTTGAGCGCCTTCGCCATCGGCACCACCGAGTTCGTCATCATGGGCCTGCTGCCTGACGTGGCGAGTGACCTGGGCGTTTCGATCCCCGGTGCCGGTTGGCTGGTAACCGGTTATGCCCTGGGCGTAGCGATTGGTGCGCCGTTCATGGCCATGGCCACCGCCAAGCTGCCGCGCAAGGCTGCACTGGTCACGCTGATGGGCATCTTCATCATCGGCAACCTGCTCTGCGCAATTGCCAGCGACTACAACGTGCTGATGTTTGCCCGGGTAATCACGGCGTTGTGCCACGGTGCATTCTTTGGTATCGGTTCGGTGGTGGCTGCGGGGCTGGTTCCGGCCAACCGTCGCGCCTCCGCTGTGGCGCTGATGTTCACCGGTTTGACCCTGGCCAACGTGCTTGGCGTTCCGCTGGGTACGGCTTTGGGCCAATACGCAGGCTGGCGCTCGACCTTCTGGGCCGTGACTGTCATCGGCGTGATCGCGCTGATCGGCCTGATCCGTTACTTGCCGACCAAACGCGACGAAGAAAAACTCGACATGCGCGCCGAACTGGGCGCCCTGAGAGGTGCCGGCATCTGGCTGTCGCTGAGCATGACGGCGCTGTTCTCCGCCTCGATGTTCACCCTGTTCACCTACATCGCGCCGCTGCTGGGCGAAGTCACCGGCATCTCGCCAAAAGGCGTGACCTGGACCCTGCTGCTGATCGGCCTGGGCCTGACTGTCGGCAACGTCATCGGCGGCAAGCTGGCTGACAAGCGTCTGGCCGCGACACTGATCGGTGTGTTCATTGCCATGGCCGTGATCTCCACCGTACTGAGCTGGACCAGCGTGGCGCTGATCCCTACCGAAATCACCCTGTTCCTCTGGGCCACCGCCGCCTTTGCCGCCGTGCCTGCCTTGCAGATCAACGTGGTGACTTACGGCAAGGCGGCACCGAATCTGGTCTCGACCCTGAACATCGGCGCCTTCAACGTCGGCAACGCCCTGGGCGCATGGATCGGCGGCAGCGTCATCGCCCACGGCCTTGGCCTGACCCGCGTGCCACTGGCCGCCGCGTTGCTGGCCGTGCTGGCGCTGATCGTCACCCTGATTACTTTCCGCCAGACCGCCAATCCCGATCTGGCTCCGGCTACCAACTAATCATTTGATCATTCAAGAGGTTTGAACCATGACGACTATCTTTGACCCGATCACCCTGGGCGAACTGCAACTGTCCAACCGCATCATCATGGCGCCGCTGACTCGCTGCCGCGCCGACGAAGGCCGCGTGCCCAACGCGATGATGGCCGAATACTATGTTCAGCGCGCCTCGGCGGGCCTGATCATCAGCGAAGCGACGTCGATCACGCCGATGGGCGTCGGTTATCCGGACACTCCGGGCATCTGGTCCAACGATCAGGTTCGCGGCTGGAGCAATATCACCAAAGCCGTGCACGGCGCTGGCGGCAAGATCGTGCTGCAACTGTGGCACGTCGGGCGGATTTCCCACCCTTCGTACCTCAACGACGAAGCCCCGGTCGCGCCAAGCGCCGTCAAGCCTGAAGGCCACGTCAGCCTGGTTCGCCCATTGGCGGATTACGTGACACCGCGCGCCCTTGAACTGGAAGAAATCGCCGACGTCGTGGACGCCTATCGGGTCGGTGCGGAAAACGCCAAGGCTGCCGGTTTTGACGGCGTGGAAATCCACGGCGCCAACGGCTACCTGCTCGACCAGTTTCTGCAGACCAGCACCAACCAGCGTACCGACCAATATGGCGGCTCCGTGGAAAACCGTGCGCGGCTGATGATTGAAGTGGTCGATGCGGCCATCGAAATCTGGGGCGCCGGTCGTGTCGGCCTGCACCTTTCGCCGCGTGCCGACCTGCATGACATGGGCGACGACAACCTGAGTGAAACCTTCAGCTATGTGGCCACCGAAATGGGCAAGCGCGGCATCGCCTTCATCTGTGCCCGGGAACGCGAAGCAGGCGACAGCATTGGTCCACAGCTGAAAAAAGCCTTCGGCGGCGCGTACATCGCCAACGAAAAATTTACCAAGGAAACCGCCAACGCCTGGCTGGCCAATGGCTCGGCCGACGCTGTTGCCTTCGGTGTGCCCTTCATCGCCAACCCGGACCTGCCGGCGCGCTTGAAGCTGGATGCAGAGCTGAACGCGGCGCATCCGGAAACCTTCTACGCCAAAGGACCAGTGGGCTATATCGACTATCCCGCGCTGTAAGGGCTGCTGATTCAGTCGCAAACTAAAAAACCGGGCTTGATCAGCCCGTTTTTTTTTGAACGAGACAAGTAACGTTTGTTTATTTTTCAGACCGCATACCGATGTAGTTGCCGTCCTTGTCGGCCAGCGTGCCGTCCTCATATTCAAAGCTGCCATCTACATGGCACATGACTTTTTGCGCGGCAATATACTTCCTGCCATCGGGATAAGTGATATCGCCGTTAGCCGCTTCTTTTGAGCCGTCTGCATGAGTAACTGTCTTGTCATTCATATCAACCTCCTGACCGTCCGGCAAAGTGACAGTGGAAACCTCGTGATTGACGACGGTGCCGTCTTCCAGCCGAGTCGTTCTCCCGCCACTGGCCAGATCCCGAATTGAAACCGCAGCCGAAGCAGCGTTGGCAGCAATGCTGAACAGTGATTCAAAACTCTCCAGTTTGCTGCGACGCGCCGGTTTCTCTGGTAGCGAGACCGGGGGAAGCGAGCTGGCATTCGCCGGGCGCGCTGGTTTGGACGGAACTGGCACGGGCTTTGAAGGGATTGGTTTCGCGGGCTTGGGCGGTACGACCACGGACTTCACCGGTTTGGCCGGCGGGGTCGGCTTGGTGGGGACCGGTTTGGCCTTGGGTGGCTTCGGCTTGGGTGGTTGGGTGCCGGTTACAACAGAATTCTTTGGTGCGGGTGCCTTCAGATTCGAAACTGGACTCTTCGAGCCTGTACCTGCAGCGGCATCGATTTCGTCGGTATAGCTGGTTTTTTCATCAAGCGTATTCACGATTTAATTTCCTTTCATCCATGAAAGTGACTCTGGTGAGCCTTTAATAACAGGCCAACGGATGGCAAGTAGTCGATCCGTCGTTGCAGTGCCTGGAACACAGATTACAAAGGTGTTCGCCACGCAGCGCGATATTTAGTTATTCACGGCGGAAAAAAGCAGAAGCCGTCAGCCGGCAGGAGGGGACTCGTCCCATCGAATTGAAATGCTCGTTGGAGCGAGGCGTTCGCTGGAAGACAGCGCCGCGTCAACAACACGGCGAAATCGCCTGCCAGCCCCGTATCAGATCAACAATTACCTGCGGGCATTCAACTGCTGGGACAGGGTCTGAATCTGCGCCGTCAGGGTATTGATATTGCGAGTGACCTGGGCACGGAAACTGTCGAACTCAGCAGTATTGCCGCCTGCCGAGGGAGCCGGACGATTTTCCTGTTCGCTCTTGAGGACGATCAAATCCTGTTCCAGGCGCTCGATGGCGGCCGCTGGATTGCCCTGTTTCTTCAGCGCAGCCACATCGGCGTTCAGACTCTTGAGCTGAGCGTCGATTTTTTCCTGATCGCCCTGGCCGGCTTTCGGGTCAGGCATGGCGGCCTTGAGCGACGCCAGTTCGGTGGTCACGGCTTTGAGTTGTTCTCCCAGCTGGGTATTGGCGCTCTGTTGCTGGGCGGTTTGTGCCGTCATCTGTTCCAGGCGTTTTTCCAGCGCAGATTGCTGGCCCGTCACGCCTTCCTGCTGCTTGTCCTGATCGGCCAGTTGATCTTCAAGCAATTTGATCCGCTGCTTGAGCGCAACGCCGTCGACCACCACAGACTCGGTGGCGACCACTTTGCCGGAAATATCCTGCAGACGCCCCGCCGCTTCCTCGCTGATTCGGGCGAAGCTTTCCTGAGTCGCGACCAACTGCTGTTCCATCAGGGAAATCTGCTGAAAACTCCACCAGCCCAGCCCGCAAAAGGCGATGAACAGCGCACCAACCAATGCCCACAACGGGCCGGTGCTCGGTGCCTTGACCTTGACCACCGGCGTGTCGCGGGAATAGACAGTGGTGCGTTTACGCGCGCCGTTGGTTGGCGCGAAGTCGTCATCATCGTCCTTGGCGCTGAGGTTCGGGACGTCATCGACGTCGTCGTAAGGATCGTTACGCATGAGGAACCCTGTGTGAATCCGCTTTTTAAGCCTGAAAGTCGGGGGAGTATAACCGTTGCAATTGGCAACTACGGCGCTCACATGTTTTGTTGCGCTTTCCACCAGTCGCAGAATTCGTCCAGCGCGGCCCAAAGGCTGACCTGCGGCTCATAGTCCAGATAATGCCGGGCCCGACTGATATCAAGGGTGAAATCCTTGCTCATGGCCTGCATTGCCACACGCGACAGCGTCGGTTCAGGTCGTCCGGGCCAAAGCAGGCATGCGCCCTCATTTATAGCAGCTGCGGCGTAAGCCAGGCCGTAGGAACGATAACGTGTGACCTGCGGCAATTGCATGCGGCGCATCACGTAATTCACCGCATCCCACACCGGAACCGGCGTTCCGTTGCTGATGTTGTAGGCCTTGCCCAAGGCCGAGCTGCCCGCCAGCAGGCTGCTGAGCATGGCCTGATTGAGGTTTTGCATGCTGGTGAAGTCCACGACATTCAGCCCGTTGCCAATAATCGACAAGCGGTTTTTGCGCTGCATGTTCAGCAGCCTCGGGAAAATACTGGTGTCGCCCGCGCCTGTCACGAATCGTGGCCGCAAGGCGATGACCTCCAGGCCGAACTCTTCAGCGCCGAAGACCTTTTGCTCAGCCAGGTACTTGGTCGCCGCGTAATGATTGTTGAAGCGCCTGGGCACCTGTTCTTCCTTGATGCCCAGGTGCGAGCGGCCATCGAAATAGATCGAAGGCGACGACAAATGCACCAAACGACGCACACGTTGCTTCAAGCAGGCCTCAACCACGTTTTCCGTGACCTGCACATTGCCCTGTACGAAATCCTGCTTGCGACCCCAGACGCCAACCGCCCCGGCGCAATGCACCACGGCATCGACGTCACGGCACAGCTCGCGCACCAGCTCCGGGTCGATCAAATCGCCCTGCACAAACTCGGCACCACGCCTTACCAGATGTTCGACACCTGCGGCGCGACGACCATTGACCCGTACGTCAAAACCCTGCTCCAGGGCGAAACGCGCAAAACGCCCGCCAATGAAGCCGCTTGCGCCGGTGATCAGAATCTTCATTTACCGCTCCATCGAATTTCGTTTTACGTGTATGCCGCCACATGTCTAAACGCGGGACCAGGTAGTTTCACCAAGGCACCCACTGACGCTCAATCAGCCCCAAGCGGCACCAGCCATTGCCCGGCCCGTTGCGCCAGATGCTCGGTCAACTTCGTCAACAACTGTCCACCGTTGCGCCAGTGATGCCAATACAACGGCACATCAACCGGCTTGTCCGGCACCAGTTCCACCAGCGCGCCACGTTGCAGCTGGTCCTGGACCTGCAACTGAGGCACCAGTCCCCAGCCCATGCCCACCTCGGTCATGCGAATGAAGCCTTCGGACGAGGGGCATAAATGATGCTCGAATCCACCCTCGACCCCAAGCGCTGCCAGGTAGCGATGCTGCAAAAAGTCATCGGGGCCGAATACCAGCGCCGGCGCACGCGCCAATCCGGTCGGTGTGACACCTGCCGGGAAATGCCGAGCGATAAACTCAGGACTGGCCAGTGCACGATAGCGCATGGCACCCAGCACCTGACTACGCGCGCCGGCCACCGGGCGTTCGCTGCCGCAGATGCACGCTGCCACGTCTCCGGCACGCATGCGTTTGAGGCCGACGTCCTGATCCTCGACGACCAGATCCAGCAGCAGATGGTGCTCGGCACAAAAATCCCCCACCGCCGGAGCCCACCATGTCGCCAGGCTGTCGGCATTGATCGCGATGCGCAGTCGCTCGGGCATGCCCTCCTCGTCGAGCGCCGGCACCTGGCTTTGCAAATCCCGCTCAAGCAGACGCACCTGCTGCACATGGTTCAGCAGTCGCCGACCGATTTCCGTCGGACGCGGCGGCGTCGCCCGGACCAGCACCGGCTGACCAATGCGCGCTTCCAGCAGTTTGATGCGTTGCGAAACCGCAGACTGCGACAGGCTCAACACCTGCGCCGCCCGTTCAAATCCCGCCTGCTCGATGACCGCAGCGAGCGCCGAGAGCAATTTATAATCAAACATCAGTTTTCCTAATGAGCGATCAGGATTATTGGTTTTCCTTATACAGGTTCAAACGCCAGAATCGCCACCTGAATCTGATTGCGGAGCGTGTTCCATGTGGCAAAGCTATTTGAACGGCTTGCTGGTCGCTGCTGGCCTGATCATGGCCATCGGTACCCAGAATGCATTTGTATTGGCGCAAAGCCTGCGCCGGGAACATCACTTGCCTGTGGCCATGCTGTGTATTGTCTGCGATGCGTTGCTGGTTGCCGCCGGAGTCTTCGGGCTGGCCAATGTGCTGGCGCATAATCCCACCGTGCTGGCCGTCGCGCGCTGGGGCGGCGTGGTGTTTCTGCTTTGCTATGGCAGCCTGGCATTGCGCCGCGCCTGCTCGCGGCAAAGCCTGCAACAAAGCGAAGTGGTCGGCCTGCGCTCAAGACGAGCCGTGTTGTTGAGTGCGCTGGCGGTAACCTTGCTCAATCCTCATGTCTATCTCGATACGGTCCTGCTTATCGGTTCTCTCGGCGCACAGCAAAGTGTTCCTGGCGCCTACGTTGTGGGCGCTGCAAGCGCTTCGTTGCTGTGGTTCAGCACCCTGGCGATCGGCGCTGCGTGGCTCGCTCCGTGGCTGGCTCGTCCGGCGACCTGGCGAGTACTCGATCTGCTGGTCGCAGTCATGATGTTCAGTGTCGCCGCGCAGCTGATCAAGACTGCGTGAGCCGTCAGTCATTTTATAAGGCGCACAACGCAAAGCCTCTGGAACCTCTATCCCACACAGTTGTTGCGTGGTTAAGGCGCGGACCCGGTGCTATGATCCAGACCCTGCGCCGCAAAGAGTACAAACTCCCCGGCGTATGTTCTGTCTGGCCGCCCGTGATCGGCCTTGCGCTCACCGCAACTGACCTGATTAGGAGATAAACCATGGCTTTTGAATTGCCGCCGCTGCCCTACGCCAAAGATGCTCTGGTGCCGCACATTTCCGCAGAGACACTGGAATATCACCACGACAAGCACCACAACACCTATGTCGTAAACCTGAACAACCTGGTGCCAGGCACCGAGTTCGAAGGCAAGACCCTGGAAGAAATCATCAAGACGTCTTCGGGTGGCATCTTCAACAACGCCGCCCAGGTCTGGAACCACACCTTTTACTGGAACTGCCTGGCGGCTAACGCTGGCGGCGAACCTACTGGCGCACTGGCTGACGCAATCAATGCTGCGTTCGGTTCGTTCGACAAGTTCAAGGAAGAGTTCAGCAAAACGTCCATCGGCACCTTCGGTTCCGGTTGGGGCTGGCTGGTCAAGAAAGCTGACGGTTCCCTGGCCCTGGCCAGCACCATCGGCGCCGGCAACCCGCTCACCAGCGGCGACACTCCGCTGCTGACCTGCGACGTCTGGGAACACGCTTATTACATCGACTACCGCAACCTGCGTCCAAAATACGTAGAAGCGTTCTGGAACCTGGTCAACTGGAATTTCGTGGCTGAGCAGTTTGAAAACGGGCCATTTAAAGCCTGATTTCAGCTCCAGATAAAAAAACCCGGCATTGCCGGGTTTTTTTTCGTCTGTAACACATAGTTATGTATTGTCAGAAAGCGATAGCGGACTAATATCATCTCCTTGGGTTTTTCAATGCTCCGCTCAAGTTTCAAAGGTTTTCGTCCGACACAGGGAATGGCCCGACCTTGCCCGCCAAGTCGAGCCGTAGCACGGAAGCAGTTAGTGGCACCGTGTCATTTGCAGGTGATGCTCGCGTCTGGGCTCGTCGACTGTGTTTTTGATGGTTAGGAAGGTTCACGCTCCCGACACGGATTAAGGAATGACCATTTGAAGCTGGAACTCAAAAACAGCCTGTCGGTAAAACTGCTGCGCGTGGTCCTGCTATCGGCGCTGATCGTGGGCGTCGTGCTCAGTTGCGCGCAGATTGTGTATGACGCGTACAAGACCAGCCAGGCGGTCGCCAACGACGCCGAGCGTATCCTGGGCATGTTCCGCGACCCTTCGACCCAGGCGGTCTACAGCCTGGACCGGGAAATGGGCATGCAGGTCATCGAAGGCCTGTTCCAGGACAACGCCGTGCGTATGGCATCCATCGGCCATCCCAACGAAACATTGCTGGCCGAGAGGGAACGCCCGCTCAAGACCTCCTCCACCCGCTGGCTGACCGACCTGATTCTCGGCCAGGAACGCAGTTTTACCACCCAACTGGTCGGCCGGAGCCCGTATAGCGAGTATTACGGCGACCTGCGCATCACCCTGGATACCGCGACCTACGGCGACGGTTTCATCGTCAATTCAGTGATCATTTTCATTTCCGGCGTCCTGCGTGCGCTGACCATGGGCCTGGTGCTGTATCTGGTTTATCACTGGTTGCTGACCAAGCCACTGTCGAAAATCATCGAACACCTGACCAGCATCAACCCCGATCGTCCCAGTGAAAATCAGCTGCCCCTTCTTAAAGGGCACGAGAAAAACGAACTGGGAATCTGGGTCAACACCGCCAACCAGTTGCTGGCTTCGATCGAGCGCAATACCCACCTGCGCCACGAAGCCGAAAACAGCTTGCTGCGCATGGCTCAATACGACTTTCTCACCGGCCTGCCCAACCGTCAGCAATTGCAGCAGCAACTGGACAAGATCCTCGTCGACGCAGGCCGTCTGCAGCGGCGGGTGGCAGTAATCTGTGTCGGCCTGGACGACTTCAAAGGCATCAACGAACAATTCAGCTATCAGACCGGCGACCAATTGCTGCTGGCGCTGGCTGACCGACTGCGCAGCCACAGCGGTCGGCTGGGGGCGCTGGCTCGACTGGGTGGCGATCAGTTCGCACTGGTCCAGGCCGACATCGAACAACCTTACGAAGCGGCCGAGCTGGCACAGAACATCCTCGATGACCTGGAGGCGCCGTTTGCCCTGGGTGACCAGGAAATCCGCCTGCGCGCAACCATCGGCATCACGCTGTTCCCGGAAGACGGCGACAGCACCGAGAAGCTGCTGCAAAAAGCCGAACAGACCATGACCCTGGCCAAGTCACGCTCACGCAACCGTTATCAGTTCTACATCGCCAGCGTCGACAGCGAAATGCGTCGCCGCCGAGAGCTGGAAAAAGACCTGCGCGAGGCCTTGCCCCGCGATCAGCTGTATCTGGTTTATCAACCGCAAATCAGCTACCGCGACCATCGTGTGGTCGGTGTCGAAGCGTTGATCCGCTGGCAGCACCCGGAACACGGTCTGGTCCCGCCCGACCAGTTCATTCCACTGGCAGAGCAGAACGGGACGATCATCGCCATTGGCGAATGGGTTCTGGATCAGGCCTGTCGCCAGTTGCGCGAATGGCATGACCAGGGCTTCACCGAACTGCGCATGGCGGTCAATCTGTCCACGGTGCAACTGCACCACTCCGAATTGCCCCGTGTGGTCAATAATCTGCTGCAGATCTACCGTTTGCCGCCACGCAGCCTGGAGCTGGAAGTCACCGAAACCGGCCTGATGGAAGACATCAGCACCGCCGCCCAACACCTTCTGAGCCTGCGTCGCTCGGGCGCCTTGATCGCCATTGATGACTTCGGCACCGGGTATTCTTCCCTGAGTTACCTGAAAAGCCTGCCGCTGGACAAGATCAAGATCGACAAGAGCTTCGTGCAGGACCTTATCGATGACGACGATGACGCCACCATCGTGCGCGCCATCATCCAGCTGGGTAAAAGTCTGGGCATGCAGGTCATTGCCGAAGGCGTGGAAACTGTCGCCCAGGAGGCGTACATCATTTCCGAAGGCTGCCACGAAGGTCAGGGCTATCTGTACAGCAAACCCCTGCCCGCCCGCGAACTGCTGGCTTACCTGAAACAGGCGCAACGCAGCAATGTGGAGGTGTCGTAGCGTCCACTCAAAGCGACTTCGTTGGAGAGGCTTGCCCGCGAAGAGCCCGGAATTCCACGAGAATTTCATGCCTGAAGTACCGCCTTCGCGGGCAAGCCTCGCTCCAACTGATTTGAGACAGCCGAAACTCTTTGTTACAGCTCTCAACGACCACATTTCCCGAACCGGGCAATTTGCCTTTACATCGAATGCAAATCTTTCGCATTATGTTGCAGCTTTTTTTTGGGCGCCGGACGCCTTGAACCCTCTAGACGCAGGATTTCGTCATGATTCGTATGCCTTTGGCAACCGCTAGTCTGCTGGCCATCGCTATCTCCCTCGCCGGTTGTGGCGAAGGCAAGGATAAAGCTGCCGCGCCAGCCCCTGCTGCTACGCCAGCAGCTCCCGCGCCGGCTGCGGCGCCTGCACCGGCTGCGGCCACCACTGCGCCTGCCGCTCCTGCACAATCTACCGACGCTGCGGCCAAAGCCGTGGTCGCCAACTACGCCAACATGGTTTATGCCGTGTTCAGCGATGCGGAATCCACCGCCAAGACCCTGCAAACCGCCGTCAACGACTTCCTCGCCACGCCGAATGACAAAACCCTCAAGGCTGCGCGTGACGCCTGGGTTGCAGCACGCGTGCCTTACATGCAGAGCGAAGTCTTCCGCTTCGGCAACACCATCATCGACGACTGGGAAGGACAGGTTAACGCCTGGCCCCTGGACGAAGGCCTGATCGATTACGTGGCCAAGGATTACCAGCACGCGCTGGGCAACCCGGGTGCAACCGCCAACATCATCGCCAACACTGAAGTTCAAGTGGGCGAGGACAAGGTTGACGTCAAGGACATCACTGCTGAAAAACTCGCCAGCCTCAATGAGCTGGGCGGTTCCGAGGCCAACGTCGCCACCGGTTACCACGCCATCGAGTTCCTGCTCTGGGGCCAGGATCTGCACGGCAACGGTCCGGGTGCCGGCGAGCGTCCTGCCTCCGACTACATCGAAGGCGCTGGCGGCACCGGCGGCCACAACGACCGTCGTCGCGCGTACCTGAAGGCTGTCACCACCCTGCTGGTCAGCGACCTGACCGAAATGTCCAACAACTGGAAAGCCGGTGTTGCCGACAACTATCGCGCCACCCTGGAAGCAGAGTCCGGCGAAAGCGGCCTGCGCAAAATGCTGTTCGGCATGGGCAGCCTGTCCCTGGGCGAACTGGCCGGCGAGCGCATGAAGGTGGCACTGGAAGCCAACTCCAGCGAAGACGAGCATGACTGCTTCAGCGACAACACCCACAACTCGCATTTCTACAACGGCAAAGGCATCCGCAACGTTTACCTGGGCGAATATACCCGCGTAGACGGCAGCAAAATCAGCGGCCCAAGCCTGTCGTCGCTGGTAGCGAAAGCCGACCCAGCCACCGACGCCACCCTGCGCGCCGACCTGGACGCCACTCAAGCGAAACTGCAAGCCATTGTCGATCACGCCAACAAAGGCGAGCACTTCGACCAACTGATCGCCGCCGGCAACACCGAAGGCAATCAAGTCGTGCGCGACGCCATCGCTTCGCTGGTCAAGCAGACCGGCGCCATCGAACAGGCTGCGGGCAAACTGGGCATCACCGACCTGAACCCGGACAACGCCGATCACGAGTTTTGATCTGCGCTGATTGAGCGCTCTTGATTTGAGCGCTTGAGCGGTGACCTGAAATGCCAGTCGGCTTGCTGACTGGCATTTTTTTATGGACTGATTTCCTGTTATTTACCTTGGAGCAGCGATCCATCTGCAACTGTTGTAAGGCCTTTCCCAAACGCACTTTGCCCTATTGAAGCAGCCTGCATCGCCCTTGAGTATTCGCCTTTTCCCCATGCCCCGTGCAAGGCGACCCTCGATGACCGAGCTCCGATCCGGCCCCACTGACCTGCCCTGGTCGCAAAACGGCTACTTGCTGCTCAACGCCGTACGAACCGGCAATCTTCTGCCCCGGCTGTACCAGTGGAATCCGGGCATCCAGTGCCATCCGCTGTTTATTGGCACACGTTTTAAAGAACTGCTGGACGTCTCGCCGGTGCTGGTGGTGCTTGCAGACTGCCATGACCCGGTGTTGCAGGCTTTCCTGCAGAACGCCGAGCACATCTGGGGGCTGCTGCTCTTCCGTGCTGACGAACCGCAACCTGTCGTCGATCACCTGCGCTGGCTGATCAGAGTCGATGAACCGGTCGGCAAACCCACGCTGCTCAACCTCTCCGATCCGCCCGTTGCCAATGCCCTGTTCGAGCTTTATCCGCAGCAAACCGACAATGCGTTGTTCGGCCCTGTCGAGCACGTCTACGCCGTCGACCCCTACGACCAAGTCTGGCGCCACCATCAACGCCGGGGTGAACCGGCAATCGCTGATCACAAGATGCTCTATCGCTTGAATGCCGCGCAGATCGACGCGCTGAATGAAGTCAACTTTCGCAACACGGTCCTCAAGCTTGAACGGCACATGCGCCGACACTTTCCGGACTTTCAGGCGCAGCTCAACGCGCATGAACGCTTCACCTACTTCCATGCGATGGCCAGCACCGCCTATGAACACGGGTTCCACAGCGAGAGCGACATCCTGCACTACGCCAACGTCATAGAGTTTCTCGACAGTCAGCCTGCCGCCGGGCATCCCGACATCATCGCCCTGCTCTACACCACCTCACCGCTGACACCTTCGCAGCGAGTGCAAAAAGCCAACCTGCTGGCGCTTGAACGAGACAAGCAATTATCAGGAGCTCGACCATGACCGACAAACGCCTGCCGGAAAAAGACCGCGCCTATTGGGAAGCCCGCAGTGGCAGCCACAAAGACGCCCGTGACAGCCTCGGAACTTGCCCGCTCATGGGCAAAAAAGTCCAGTTGCTGCCCGTACGTTACGGGCGCGTCGAACGGCTGGTCAGCGATGTGGCTGCCACCCCTTACAAACACTTGCAGCGCCCCATTGGTCTGCGCCTGATTCGCGATGGTTACTTGTATGTGATCGACGAGGCCAACGGCTATCTGCACGAGTACCGGCTGGAGAACGGCGTTCCGATAAAACTGCTCTGGCAAGGTGCCGAAGTCAGCCGGGATATACGCAGCCACTCAGTGGGCGAAGCAACGCTGGTTTTCCCCCGCAACAGCGTTTTGCACGTGGCTTATTCGGAACTGCAATGGACCGCCGCCAAGTGCTCAAAAGTGATTGGCAGCAAGCCCGACCGCTTGTACTTCATGCAGCGCGTGGATCTGGCCGCGTCGGACTGCGAGAACGGCGGCAAGCACCTTCGGGTAGAAAACCAGATCAAGCAGTCCCTCGCTGAACTGGCCGAACAACCCGCCGAACAGTGCCTGGCGCCCGACACCCACCCCGAAGAAAGTCAGGATTACGTCTGGGAACATCTACCGCTGTTTCGCGAAGCGCACATCGGCCAGTTGAAGGACTCATTGAGCGCGCAGTACCAGTTCAATCATTTGTATCTGGTGCTGGAAGACAGCATCGGCATCATGCGTGATCTTGCTGAAGAACAGGACAAAGTCGTCGACTGGATCGAACATTGGACACAGCAACATAACAATGAGATGCGCTACGTCGTGGGCAGCTATATCGACACGCTGATGACCATTGGCGAGAAAAATGCCCCGAAGACGCCCGCCAATTCAGACTTCTTCAGCAAAACCACACCTGAACAACGCACCAGCATTTACGACTACATCAACGCCCGAAATCAGTGGCGCTGGGAGAACAGCAAGGGTTTCGAGGTAACGCCCAATCAGGGCGGGTGGATGGCCGGAAAGCATGGCGGGGATCTTCGCCAGCGCCCGGAAACAATCATCGCCAAACGCGAGATGGATGCCAAGCATGCGCAAATGGTCGATGACCTGGGCGACCCCCTGCATGCCGACCTCAAAGACGAAATCGATGCCCTGCAAGACAGCAGCAAAGGCACGCTTGAGGGCGTCGGACTCGGTTCGCGAGGGATCTTCGATCTGGTTCGCCATGAAGAAATGCAACGCTACCTGCAACGCGAGCGCCTGCACCTCAAACGCTGGACCGAACGTCTGGATGCGATCACCGAAGACCGACTTCATCTGTTCACCCAAGGCGAATTCCATCGCAGCGCCTGGTATTTCGACCCGCAGGATGCCACGCAGCAAAATCACGCACTGGCCATGGAACACAATTGCATCCGCGATCTGTGTCGTACCGATCAAGCGCTGGAGCAACTGGGCGATTACTTTCATGAGTACCCGTTTTACGTGCTGCCAGTGTTCTACGGACGGCTTGACCTGGAGTTCCTGCGCAAAAAATCCGGCGACCTGATCAAGCTGCTCAACGATACCCGTGGTTTCTCCAGCGACATGGCCGGTGCTCAGGCGCGGATCTCCGAGATCGAGCGCATCATGGGCAATCACTGGACCCGCAGCCTGCACCTGGAAGGCGAGGCCCATTCCCTGCATCAAGCGGTGAGCGCCACCTACATCCCGGCCATCGCCCTGCGCATAGAAGAATGGCTGGCAGAAATGCAGGCCAAACTCGACACCCCGGAGCTACGCCAGCACCTACAGAATTTCCAGCAATACACCAACCGCGCCCAACGCCTGGGCACACTGGTCGCCCTGCAACAGCAAGGCGCTACGCTTAGCATCGCCAGCGAAGCCGATGTACAGAAATTCAAGGACAACTTCACCCGCCTCAGCGCACTGCTCGAACGCGAAGAAAACCTCAAGACCGACCGCAAGCTCTACGACAAACTCGCCCGCAGTCGCATGCGCAGCGAAGACCAGCGTTATCAGGCAGCGGTCGAGAAACAGCGCATCAACGAAGAACTGCTGGAAACGCGAAACCAGCGCTCGGCGGTAGTGCGACGTCTGGAAGACGGAATCTCCCCCAACAGCAGATTTTTCACTGGCTACATCGGCGTGCGCTTGAACCTCACGCCGGACCAGTCGAGCGCGTTGTATGAGGAAACTCGTCGATTTCGCGCGGGGTTTTCAGGTGGTTATGACACTGACGGGGCCTGGAAGGCGGGGTTCAAGAGTGGATGGATACCGTTACTGGCGGTTGGGTTGCAGTTGGGGAATGTTGTCGAGGCTTGGACAGCTTGGGACCCTCGTACTACTGATAACCGCGCACTTGTGAAACAGAGTTTCATATTAATCGGAGCTTTTTCTAATATCGCTGCGGCTTCGTTATCGGTATATCAATCGGTGCATATCGCGATGGTCGATAAAGCGATGTATGCCGTAATTCAAAATAGCGACGGGACTGCTGGCAGACTCTTTGCCGCTCGGGCTGGAAAGCTAGGACTAGGCCTTGGAATGGCAATTTCTCCAATGACCTTCGTCGGTTCCATAGCGACTACGACGGACAATTGGAACAAGTGGCATGGGGCATTTGTCAGTGGCACTGCTGGGGAAAAAGTTGGGGCGTTGGCCGGCCTGACCGGAGATATTGGATCGATAGCGGTCACAGGCACAATCACCGTAAAAGCGGCAAAACAAGGATTAGGGCTCATCAGCGATTACTCGGCAGCGCTGCCATCAGATAGAAAACTAGTAATGAGTAATGCTTGGGCAACACGTGGCTCGCGATTTCTCCATCTTTCAATGCGCCTAACTCCGTGGGGACTCGCATTTACCGCTCTGCAAATTGGCGGCGAGGCGTTGTATAACTACTACAACATTGATGACCGGCAGCGTTGGATGCAAGGCTGTTGCTGGGGACTCAAGCCTGAGAGTTGGAGTTGGGCTGTCCATTCCCAGAAACTAGCTGAAGCGACCTTTTCACCAACCATTATCGATAAAGGTATGCATGAGCGGTATATCGACGGAGAACAGAGTCGCGCTTTGCATCTAATATTGCCAGGTTTGACTATGGCGACATTCAATGATAGTTCCTTCCGGTGGAGCGCCTCATTACAAAAATCTCCGGACGAGTGGGATGCTGGCGAGGCACTCACGTCACAGATTCAAGTGGTTAAAGACAAGCCACTGACGCTATCTTTAGAAATACCCGATCAGTGGCATGGGCCTACGGCTCAGCTTCAACTTTGGCTTGCTGTAAGGCCCACCCTCGCTACGTATTACCTGAAAAAAGATACTGGCCATCTTCACTATCGCGTCGCGCTTTCCAGAAATTTTGTCAGCAGCAAGCTCATCACAGCTTCAGCTGTCACACCAACATCAGCTCTGTCGTTGAAATACGTCCAAATCACTAAGGAGTTGCTCAATGCCTAAAAGTAAGTATGAGCGACTACCCCATGCTGGCGATAGTGAACAAAAAATCAATACAGACATTTTTTATCTGGCACCGCGCCCCGTTCCCACGGGGGCAAATGCCATCAGCGCGAAGAGCTTATACAAAACATCCAGTGCCGATTATCTTGATTTCGCTATCGGAACAGCCTCATGGGAATTCGGAACCAGATGCGGAATTGGATCGATTATGGCGATCGTACTGCTGTTTTTTTTCGGAAGTATAGGTTTAGGCCTATACAGCCACATAACTTATGGCCTGCCGGTTTTCAAAATATTAATCTTGTTTGCTTCACCTAACTGGTACGTTTGGGGGACCTTATCAATTTTAGTACTGCTATACGGCGGAACGTTTATTAAAGCTGTGTACGACTTCACGCACGCGCCCCCAATCCGCTTCAACCGCCAGCGCCGTGAAGTAGCCTACGTCGCCAAGCGCGGTCAGCCGCCGCGTTTCGTGCCATGGGAAGAAGTCATTGCCTGTGTCAGCAGCGGCAAGGTTGTTACGCAATACGGCAGCCACAACAGTTTCTCGCTGATGATCGGCCTGCGGGATTCGGCAAGTGGCGATGTGGTGTGGATCACCGTGCCCGCGGCATCGTTGATGTTGGCGGTCAGTGAATGGGAGGCCATTCGCAGTTACATGGAAGAAGGGTTAAGCGCGCTGCCGCCGCCAATGAACGAGGAATATGAAGAAGGCACCGTCGCCTATTTTCAGCTGTGCCGTCAGGCTTATCGGGAAAATCATTGGTACGTGACCTATCTGTTCGGTTTCATCCTTATCCAGTTTTGCAGCGGCTGGACCTTGCCGTGCCATATCGCCGCTTGGGTCGAACGCCTGCAAAAAACCAGCTTTCCGAAAAGTGTCCTGGACTGGTCCAAGCCCCTACCGCCCGAGCAATGGCAAAAGCCCAGCGCAGAACTGATCGAACAGAGCAACGCGGTGCGCAAGAGTTTGCGGCAGGGCAAGAGTTTGTTTGAGCACTTTAAAACACAGACAAAAGCCGAGGATGCGGCTAATGCATGAAAACAAGTACCAGCGGCTGCCTCGCGCAGGTGATCTGGAAGAAAAATCTGGCACAGAAGTTTTCTATCTAGCGCCCCAACCCGTTCCGACAGGAGTAACAGGATTTAGCTCTCGCAACCTACGTAAAGAATCAAACGCGACATATCTTGATTTTTCTTTAAGTTCAGCATCAATAGAATTTGGCGTTCGCGGCTGGATAGGCTCATCGGCATTCGTAATTATTTTTTTTATGGTGATCGGGATTAGCTTGGGCCTGTATGACTATGTAAATTACGGGAGACATCCGCTCACCATTGCACTAATGCTTTTGTCGCCCAACTGGTTTGTTTGGGGTGTACTGGGATTCATATCAGGGATAAATGCTTGGCTCTTCATTCGAACAATTCGACTGCAAACCAAATACCCCCCAATCCGCTTCAACCGCCAACGCCGCGAAGTCGCTTACGTCGCCAAGCGCGGTCAGCCGCCGCGTTTCGTTCCCTGGGAAGAAGTCATTGCCTGCGTCAGCAGCGGCAAGGTTGTTACACAATACGGCAGCCACAACAGTTTCTCGCTGATGATCGGTCTGCGGGATTCGGAAAGTGGCGATGTAGTGTGGATCACCGTGCCCACGGCATCGTTGCTGTTGGCGGTCAGTGAATGGGAGGCCATACGCAGTTACATGGAAGAAGGATTAAGCGCGCTGCCGCCGCCGATGAACGAGGCATATGAAGAAGGCACCGTCGCCTATTTTCAGCTGTGTCGTCAGGCTTATCGGGAAAATCATTGGTACGTGACCTATCTGTTCGGCTTCGTCCTTATCCAGTTCTGCAGCGGTTGGACGCTGCCCTGCCATATCGCCGCCTGGGTCGAACGCCTGCCAAAAACCAGTTTTCCGAAAAGTGTCCTGGACTGGTCCAAACCTCTACCGCCCGAGCAATGGCAGAAGCCGAGCGCTGAATTGATCGAACAGAGCAAAGCGGTGCGCAAGAGTTTGCGACAAGGGAAGAGCTTGTTTGAGCACTTTCGTGAGATGAACAAAACCTGCGCGGATGTCCAGCAAGTCGAAATCCGGAAGCGGGCAAATTCGTAACAACACGTTGCGACAGGTCAAGGTAAACGATAATCCCTCTTATTCGAAAAGGACGAGGCTGTTAAGCTTGCACGCCCCGATTTTGGGCTGGTTGCAGGATGTTTATGATTACGTCGCTTGGTCCGATCCTTGCTCTGCTCGTCGCCGTGGCGTTGAGTGGGTGCGATGACGCCCCGCGTTTTACCCAGGCGGAGCCGGGGGAAGCGTTGTCGGGTGGGGCGGCGACGGTGAACAAGGCTGATCGCAACGCGTTTTCGCTGCCTTCGGCCAATCTTTCGCCTGTGCGGCGGCTGGATTTCAGCGTTGGCAACAGCTTCTTTCGCAGTCCCTGGGTGATTGCGCCCTCGACCACCACGGCCCGTGACGGCCTCGGGCCATTGTTCAATACCAATGCTTGCCAGAATTGCCACATCAAGGACGGCCGCGGCCATCCGCCCGAAAACGGCGACAGCAATGCTGTGTCGATGCTGGTACGCCTGTCGATTGCCGACGATCCGGCTCATGCAGACCTGATCAAAACCGCTGGTATTTTGCCCGAGCCGACTTATGGCGGGCAGTTGCAGGATATGTCGATTCCCGGCGTTGCGCCGGAAGGCCGTGTGCGCGTCGAGTATGAGCCGCTGCCGGTACATTTCCGCGACGGTACGCAAGTCGAATTGCGCAAACCGACCTTGAGCATCACTCAGTTGGGTTATGGCCCGATGCATCCTGAAACCCGCGCATCGGCGCGTATCGCGCCGCCGATGATTGGCCTTGGGTTGCTGGAGGCGATTCCCGATGCGGCGATTCTGGCCAACGCCGATCCGGACGATGCAGACGGCAATGGTATTTCCGGGCGGCCGAACTGGGTCTGGGATGACGTCGCGCAGAAAGTAGCGCTGGGCAAGTTCGGCTGGAAAGCTGGCCAACCCAACCTCAATCAACAAAACGTTCACGCGTTCTCTGGTGATATGGGCCTGACCACCCGCCTGAGAATGTTTGATGACTGCACACCCGCGCAAACTGACTGCCTTGCGGCACCCAACGGCAATGGGCCGGATGGCGAGCCCGAGGTCAGCGACAACATTTTGCGCCTGGTGCTGTTTTACACGCGAAACCTGGCCGTGCCCGCCCGCCGCGATGTTGAAACTCCGCAGGTGCTGGCTGGCAAGAATCTGTTCTATAAAGCTGGCTGCCAGCAATGCCACACGCCGCAGTTCAAGACCGCCCATGATGCCGCCGAGCCGGAACAGGCCGATCAGGTCATTCGTCCTTACAGCGATTTGCTGTTGCACGACATGGGCGAGGAACTGGCTGACAATCGCACCGAGTTTCAGGCTACAGGTCGCGAGTGGCGAACCCCACCGCTATGGGGGATTGGTCTGACACAAACAGTCAGCGGGCATACCCAGTTTCTGCATGATGGCCGCGCCCGCAATCTGCTCGAAGCCGTGCTCTGGCATGGCGGCGAAGCCCAGGCGGCACAACGACAAGTATTGGCATTCGATGCCGAGCAACGCGCCGCGCTGCTGGCATTCCTGAATTCGTTATGACTTCTTTCATTTAAAAATAAGGAGCCGGACATGTTCCGTCCCAAGTTGCTCTTCACCAGCCTTGCCGCTCTTGCTTTGGGTGCCTGCGCACCGGCCGATCCACAGGCTGTCACTTCGGCGTCCATCGCCAAGCAAGTGATCCTGCCGACTTACAGTCGCTGGGTCGATGCGGATCGGCAACTGGCGGTCAGCGCCCTCGCCTTCTGTCAGGGCAAAACTGATCTGGCCACTGCTCGCGCCGATTTCCTGCACGCGCAGAAGACCTGGGCCGAATTGCAGCCTTTGCTGATCGGCCCGCTGGCCGAGGGCAACCGCTCCTGGCAAGTGCAGTTCTGGCCGGACAAGAAAAACCTGGTCGGCCGTCAGGTCGAGCAACTGGTGACCGCGCAGCCGCAAATCAGCGCCGAAGCGCTATCCAAATCCAGCGTTGTGGTGCAAGGGCTGTCGGCCTACGAATACATTCTGTTCGACGCCGAAATCGACATGGCCAACGCCGAGCAGAAAGCCCGTTACTGCCCGCTATTGATGGCGATTGGCGAACGTCAAAAAGCCCTGGCGGAAGAAATCCTCAGTCGCTGGAACAGCAATGACGGCATGCTCGCCCAGCTGAGCAAATTCCCCAACCAGCGCTATGCCGACTCCCATGAAGCCATCGCTGAACTGTTGCGGGTTCAAGTCACTGCCCTGGACAGCCTGAAGAAAAAACTCGGCACACCGCTGGGTCGTCAGACCAAAGGTTTGCCGCAACCCTTTCAGGCTGATGCATGGCGCAGCAAGTCGTCGCTCAGCAGTCTGGAAGCCAGCTTGATCAGCGCTGAAACGGTATGGACTGGCGTTGAAAATCACGGCCTGCGCGGTCTGTTGCCTGCCGAGCAGAAACCGCTGGCCGACAAGATCGACGCTGCCTACGCTGCCAGTCGTAAACTGCTGACTGCGCTGAAGCCGCCCCTGGCCGATCTGCTGGCCAGCGAAGAAGGCCGTCAGCAGCTCAACGCGTTTTACGACAGCCTCAACGTGGTTCATCGCCTGCATGAAGGCGAGCTGGCCAAGGCGCTGGGCATTCAACTGGGCTTCAACGCCAACGACGGCGATTGAACGAGAGGGTTTTGATGATGTTGCGACGCCAGGCTCTGGCCCTTGGAAGTCTGTTGCTCAGTGCTTGCACCTTGGGCGGCTGGACTTTGTTTCGCCAAAAAGGCAAAGACCCGCTGTTGCTGTCAGCCCGTGACGATGCTGATGGGCAGCATTACGCCGTGGGTTATCAGCTGGATGGCAAACAGGTCTTCGCGACCAAAGTTGGCCAGCGCTGCCACGACATCATCAATCACCCGACGCTGAATCTGGCGTTGTTCGTGGCCCGTCGTCCCGGCACCGAAAGCTATTTGATCGACCTGCGCGATGGGCGTCTGTTGCAGACCATCACCTCGCAACCGAATCGACATTTCTATGGGCATGCCGTCATTCACAGCGGCGGCGAATGGCTGTATGCGACCGAAAACGACACCACCGATCCAGGTCGTGGTCTGTTGGGCGTGTATCGTTTCGAAGGTGAGCGTCTGGTGCATGCGGGGGAAATTCCCACGCATGGCATCGGCCCGCATCAGGTGTCATGGATGCCCGATGGCGAAACGCTGGTGGTCGCCAACGGCGGCATCCGCACCGAAGCCGAAAGCCGGGTCGAGATGAATCTCAACGCCATGGAACCCAGCCTGGTGTTGATGCAGCGCGACGGCACTCTGCTGAGCAAGGAAATGCTCAGGCAGTCCATGAACAGCGTGCGGCACATGGGCATCGCCAGCGATGGCACCATTGTCGCGGGCCAGCAGTTCATGGGCGATGCTCACGAGAGCGCCGAGCTGTTGGCAATCAAGCGTCCCGGCCAGCCATTCCAGGCGTTTCCCGTGGCTGAGCAACAGCTCGCTGCGATGGGCCATTACACTGCCAGCGTCGCGGTACACAGCGAACTGCGGCTGGTGGCGCTCACCGCACCGAGAGGCAACCGCTTCTTTATCTGGGACCTGGACAGCGGCGCGGTTCGCCTTGATGCACCACTGCCCGATTGCGCCGGCGTCGGCGCGGTTGCCGATGGTTTTGTGGTCACCTCTGGCCAGGGCCGCTGCCGTTTCTACGATTGCCGCCAGACCGAGCTGCTGGCCAAACCACTGGATTTGCCGACGGGATTCTGGGACAACCATTTGCATCTGGTTTGATATCGAGACCTGAATTCAATCCCATGACATAACCCGAGCCAAGGTCCGGGTTTGAAGTAATATTGCGTGACATTTTTATAAGAAAACTCCCGAGCCGCAGGATTAATGTGCTCGCCTGATTCACCTGTATTTGCAAGGAAGTGAATATGTTGCGTCGCCGTATGTTGATCATGCTGGGTGTGGTGCTGCTCGTCGTGCTGTTGCTGGCGGGCTATAAAGCTTTTTCTGTTTATCAACAAATCCAGCAGTTCAGCGCGCCGAAGCCAGCGATCAGCGTGGGCGTTGCAACGGCCAGGGAGCGTGAATGGCAGAGTCGTCTGCCGGCCATCGGCACGCTCAAGGCCTTGCAGGGCGTGGACCTGAGTCTGGAAATTGCCGGCACGGTCAAGGCCTTGATGTTTGACTCCGGGCAAAAAGTCCGCGTCGGTCAGCCGTTGCTTCAACTGGACAGCGACGTAGAAAAAGCCCTGCTCGGCACTGCCGAAGCCGACCTTGGCCTGGCCCAGGTGGAACAGGGTCGCGGCAGTAAACTGGTGGGCGATCAGGCGATTTCCCGAGGCGATTTCGACAAGCTCGTCGCGCAGTTGAAAAAGGCCAGCGCTACCGTGGCGCAGTTGAACGCATCCCTGGCGAAGAAGCGCATCCTGGCGCCGTTCAGCGGCACCATCGGCATTCGTCAGGTGGACGTCGGTGATTATCTGGCCAGTGGCACGGTCATCGCCACCTTGCAGGACCTGAGCAGCCTTTATCTCGATTTCTATGTGCCGGAACAGGCGCTGCCCAATCTCGCGGTCGGCCAGACAGCACTGGTCAGCGTCGCGGCTTACCCCAAGCAGAGCTTTGAGGCGACACTCAGCGCGATCAACCCCAAGGTCGACGAAACCACTCGTAATCTTTTGGTGCGCGCCACGCTGCCTAACCCCGAAAACAAACTGCTGCCGGGCATGTTTGCCGATCTGCACGTCTTGTTGCCCGGCCCGAAGACGCAAATCGTACTGCCGGAAAGCGCGATCACCTACACGCTCTATGGCAATTCGGTTTATGTCGTGGTGCCGAAGAAGAATGAACAGGGCGAGCCGGAAAAAGACGCCAAAGGCGAAGCCCAGCTGGCCGTTGAGCGGCGTTTCGTGGAAACCGGCGAGCGGCGCGACGGGCTGGTGATCATCAGCAAAGGGATCAAGGCCGGCGAGCAAGTGGTCAGCGGTGGTCAGCTCAAGCTCGAGAACGGTGCCCATGTCGCGATCAGTGCCGACACCACTTTGCCAGCCGAACAGAACAGTCAGCCTCGCGCAGACTGATCAAGGAATTCTTCATGGCTTTTACAGATCCGTTCATACGTCGTCCGGTGCTCGCCACGGTGATCAGCCTGCTGATTGTGTTGCTGGGTTTTCAGGCGTTCAGCAAGCTGACCATTCGCCAGTATCCGCAGATGGAAAACGCCCTGATCACGGTGACCACCGCGTATCCCGGCGCCAACGCCGAAACCATTCAGGGCTACATCACACAACCCTTGCAGCAAAGTCTGGCGAGCGCGGAAGGCATCGACTACATGACGTCGGTCAGCCGCCAGAACTTCTCGATTGTTTCGATCTATGCGCGGATCGGCGCCGACAGCGACCGCCTGTTCACCGAGTTGCTGGCCAAGGCCAACGAGGTCAAGAACAAGCTGCCGCAAGACGCTGAAGATCCGGTGCTGAGCAAGGAAGCAGCGGACGCTTCGGCGCTGATGTACATCAGCTTCTACAGCTCGGAACTGAGCAATCCGCAAATCACCGATTATCTGTCCCGGGTGATCCAGCCAAAGCTGGCAACATTGCCGGGCATGGCCGAAGCCGAAATCCTCGGCAATCAGGTCTTCGCCATGCGGCTGTGGCTCGATCCGGTGCGCCTGGCGGGCTTTGGCCTGACGGCGGCGGATGTCACCGATGCGGTGCGGCGCTACAACTTCCTGTCGGCCGCTGGCGAGGTCAAGGGCGAGTACGTCGTGACCAGCATCAACGCGACCACCGAACTGAAATCCGCCGAAGCCTTCGCGGCCATCCCGCTCAAGACCGACGGCGACCGGCGCGTGTTGCTGGGCGACGTGGCGCGGGTCGAGATGGGCGCGGAAAACTACGACACGGTCAGTTCGTTCGACGGCACGCCGTCGGTGTATATCGGGATCAAGGGTACGCCGAGTTCCAACCCGCTGGACGTGATCAAGGAAGTGCGGCGCATCATGCCGGAGCTGGAAAGCCAGCTGCCGCCGAGCCTGAAAGTGTCCATCGCCTACGACGCCACGCTGTTCATTCAGGCCTCGATCAACGAGGTGGTGAAAACCCTGATCGAAGCGGTGTTGATTGTGATTGTCGTGGTGTTCCTGTTCCTCGGCGCGTTGCGCTCGGTGCTGATCCCGGTCATCACCATTCCGCTGTCGATGATCGGCGTGCTGTTCTTCATGCAACTGATGGGCTACTCGATCAACCTGCTGACACTGCTGGCCATGGTGTTGGCCATCGGACTCGTGGTGGACGATGCCATTGTCGTGGTGGAAAACATCCATCGCCATATCGAGGAAGGCAAGACGCCGTTCGATGCGGCCATAGAAGGCGCGCGAGAGATCGCCATGCCGGTGGTTTCCATGACCATCACCCTCGCTGCGGTTTACGCGCCCATTGGCTTCCTGGAGGGGCTCACGGGCGCGCTGTTCAAGGAGTTCGCCTTGACGCTGGCGGGAGCGGTGGTGATTTCCGGTGTGGTCGCGTTGACCCTGTCACCAATGATGTGCGCCCTGCTTCTGCGCCACGACGAGAATCCCAGCGGCCTGGCCCACAAGCTCGACCAGATTTTCGACCGGCTCAAGGCGCGCTATCGCAGCATGCTCCACGGCACGCTGAACACGCGGCCGGTGGTGCTGGTGTTTGCGGTGATTGTGTTGTGCCTGATTCCGGTGTTGCTCAAATTCACCAAGTCGGAACTGGCCCCGGACGAAGATCAGGGCATCATTTTCATGATGGCGACGTCGCCGCAGCCCACCAACCTGGATTACATCAATCGCTACACCGATCAGTTCATCCAGATCTTCAAAGAGTTTCCCGAATACTATTCATCGTTCCAGATCAACGGCTTCAACGGCGTGCAAACCGGTGTCGGTGGTTTCCTGCTCAAGCCGTGGGACGAACGCAGCCGCACGCAAATGGAGATCTTGCCGGAGGTTCAGGCAAAGCTGGCGGGGATCAGCGGCTTGCAGATCTTTGGTTTCAACCTGCCATCGCTTCCGGGGACCGGCGAAGGCTTGCCGTTTCAGTTTGTGATCAATACGCCAAACGATTACTCGGCACTGCTGCAAGTGGCCGAGCGCATCAAGGCGCGGGCCACGGAGTCAGGCAAGTTTGCCTTTCTGGACATCGATCTGGCCTTCGACAAACCGGAAGTGGTGGTGGATATCGACCGGGCCAAGGCCGCGCAAATGGGCGTTTCCATGGCGGATCTGGGCGGAACGCTCGCCACCTTGCTGGGCGAGGCGGAAATCAATCGCTTCACCATCGAAGGCCGCAGCTACAAGGTCATCGCTCAGGTTGAACGCCCTTACCGGGATAATCCGGGCTGGCTGAACAACTATTACGTGAAGAACAGCGACGGCAAACTCTTGGCACTGTCCACCCTGATCAAGGTCAGCGACCGCGCCCGACCGCGCCAGCTCAATCAGTTCCAGCAGCTCAACTCGGCGATCATCCAGGGCTTTCCGATTGTCAGCATGGGCGAAGCCATCGAAACCATTCGCCAGATCGCCAGCGAAGAAGCGCCGGCGGGTTTTGCCTATGACTACGCCGGTGCATCGCGGCAATACGTACAGGAAGGCAGCGCGTTATGGGTGACGTTCGCCCTGGCGCTGGCGATTATCTTCCTGGTGTTGGCGGCGCAATTCGAAAGTTTCCGTGATCCGCTGGTGATTCTGGTGACCGTGCCGTTGTCGATTTGCGGCGCCTTGATCCCGTTGTTCCTGGGGCTGTCGAGTATGAATATCTACACCCAGGTCGGGTTGGTGACCTTGATCGGCTTGATCAGCAAGCACGGGATTCTGATTGTAGAGTTCGCCAACCAGCTACGCCGCGACAAGGGCTTGTCAGCCAGGGAAGCGGTGGAAGAAGCGGCGGCGATTCGTCTGCGACCGGTATTGATGACCACGGCAGCGATGGTCTTCGGCATGGTGCCGTTGATTCTGGCCAGCGGTGCAGGCGCAGTCAGCCGGTTTGATATCGGGACCGTGATTGCCACCGGGATGTCGGTCGGGACGTTGTTTACCTTGTTCGTGCTGCCTTGCGTCTATACGTTCCTGGCGGCGCCGGACAAGAAAATCGCAGCACCGAGCCCAATTCCGTTCGAACGGTAGGAGGGGACTTGTCCCCGAAGACGGCGGATGGGCCAGCATCATTCGCCTGATCTAATCCGGAGTCTGCGCCACCGCCTTCCCGGACAAGTCCGGTCCTACCGAGCCTACCCACACACAACAAGGCCCCGAAAACGGGGCCTTCATCACGCAGTTGTCTTTAACGCTGGATCTTAACGTTGCGGCCCTGAACCCTGGGCCAGGCCAAACATCAACAGCAGTAGATCGTGGTCTGGTTTTACGGTCTGCTCGACCTTGGCGACTCTGGGCAAAGGACAATGTCCTTCGCCATGTTGAGCGCTCAATATCTTGGTACCCGGCTCTTCCCAGGCGGCGAGAGCAACAGAAGCAACAGCCAACGCACCCACTACAAACAAACCTCGAGCCAGTTCTAGCTTCATTACCCTAAACCTTTGATAGCGCTGCCAAACGCTGCCTCGTAAAAGTAGACGAGTTTCTGCCAGTCCGCTGGACTGAATGACGAATGGCGACGCAGCTGTTTCATGTCGTGCTGGGCTGCGGCGTAGGGGGTCAGGCGACGGCGGCACTTTTCGAGATCCAACAGCGCGACTTCGGCACGGGCCTCGGAACCTTCGCCGACGACCCGGACGAAGACGTGCTTGATATAGATGCAGCTGTGCTGCCAGCGGCCGCGGTGCATGCGCGCCAGATTGACTGCCAGTTCATGGAGCATTTGCTCGTGCAGCGCTTCACCGTAGCGCTCGCGACCACCGGCCGCGTACCAGTTTTCGATCTCTTCGAAACCATCCAGCGCAGCGGTCACCAACAATGCACGCCACTCATTGTTTTCGTTGCGCTCGGCGCCGCAGAAAATCATTTTCGGTACATTCACGTTGAGCTGACGCAGGCCTTCCAGCGCATCACGCTCGCGCAGTACGGTGGGACGCCCGAAAGGATGCAGCCAACTGCGGTAGATATGGCCCGTCTGGCGCTTGATGTAGATAAGCCGACCATTTTCAGTCAAGACGCGCTGCACGCCGCTTTCGCCACCACGACGGATGTTGGGCTCTTCTACCCATTCACCACGCTGGCTCCAGAAATAGGCAAAGCGCTCGTCTTGGCCAACTGTCGGTTCTACTACACCTTCCACGCCCATCCTGTTACCTCTTGCGCAATAAATAGACACGCCACATGGCGTACATCGGCAGGAAATCCATCCGCTCCTGGATTCGGAAACCTGCCTGTTCGAATTCGGCTTCAACGGTTGCTACGGGTAACACAAAGCGGTTTTGGTAACCTTCCTGCCCGCTTTCGCGGCTGCGCTTTTGCTCGCTGCGCTTGCGTTTCCAGGCCTTGAAATTGCCATCGACCCATAGCGAAATGATCACGCTGTCGCGGGTAACACGTTGAAACTCACGCAATAGCGCCAATCGGTGAGCGGCGTCGCCCACGTGGTGTAACAGCCGCATACAGAAAATACTGTCCACGGCGTTGTCGGGCAGATTGATAGCGAACGCTGACGTCTGCAAGGGTTGTACCCGTTTCACCACTTCGGCAGGCTGGGCCTTGCAAGCGGTGCTGAGCATGTCCGCAGAATTGTCCGCGCCGATGATCACCCGATTGGGTTTTTCCGCCAGCAGCGGCCAGAAGCGACCCGCACCACAAGGCAGATCCAGCACCAGCCCAGGATCACCGGCCAGCTTCAATGCTTTGCGTGCCAGTTGCTCGTCGCGCCTGTGAGACAACCGTCGAGACAAATTGTCCTGATGTTTCTGTAAATATTTTTCTGCGTGTTGTTGATTGTATTTACGGGAAAACTCGAGCTCGATTCGCTTGCTCATGGTGAATCTCCTGATTCGATGGGGGCCAACTTAGTCAGCCCAGCGTCATCGTCAGGTCATGTTTATGTGAAAAAAGCGTTACTTGGCTTGAGCAAATGTTTCGAGATTTTACAATGACTTAGAGATAGCACCACGCCACTATTTGTCAAAATGACAGGTTTCTCATGATTGAAACAAGGTGTCGTAACGCTGGCGCAGCATGTGGATTGGGTGAAACTTACCTGGCTTTCAGGGTCACGCAGAAACGGCATCCGTTGGGTTCCATCGGGCTCAGGCTCACCGTCCAGCCCTGGTTTTCGCAAATCCGCTGTACCAGTGACAGGCCCAGCCCGAGGCCTTCGCCGCGCTGCTCGTTGCCGCGCACAAAGGGCTCGAACATTGCCTCGCGCTTTTCTTCTGGAATACCCACCCCGCTGTCCTCCACCAGGAAGCCATCGGCTTGTAACGTGAGGGTGATGAAGCCGCTGTCGGTGTAATGCAGGGCGTTGCGCAGCAGGTTGCCCATCACGGCATGCAGGAACGTGGCGTTGTACGACGTTTCCGACGACTGGTCCGCAGCGTCCGGACAAAAATTCAGCGTCAGACCCTTGCTTTCGATGGGGCCGCGCCACAACGCGACCAACTGTTCAGCGACGCTGCGCAGGCCGACTTTCGGGGTCATGGTCGCGTCTTCACGCTGGGTGCGGGCCAGCATCAGGAAAGTCTGCACGAGGTCGCGCATTTCTTCGCAGGCGCGCGCAATGCGCTCCACCTGGGCCCGGGCACGAGTATCCAGCGCCGGGTTCTCAAGCAGCAGTTCGCACGAACTGGCCAGTACCATCAGCGGCGTGCGCAACTCATGGCTCACGTCGCTGGTGAACATACGCTCGCGGGTCAGGGCGCTGCGCAAGCGGCCCAGCGTGGCGTCGAATGCCACAGCCAGCTCGCCCACTTCGTCTGCCGCGTAATCCGGTGCCAGCGGCGGTGCCAGCCCGAGCAGTTGATCGCGGTGCCGGACTTGTCTGGCCAGGCGCACCACCGGTGCCATGACGCGCCGGGCCAGAACCCAGCCGAGAAATACCGCCAACGCCAGCGCCAGCACGAACCCGACCAATACCACGGCAAACAGCACGCGCTCACGCTCTTCGAAATCGCTTTGATCCTGCAGGAGTACATAACGTCGGCCGTCGACCACTTCGACCATGGCGTGGTACGACAGCGGTCCGCGAAACACCTCGTGAAATCCCGGTTCCAGATGGCGCAGGTCCTTGGGCACATCGAAATCGCCCGGACCGCCGCTGAAATAGAACAGCTGGTCGGGCTCGGGACGATGGCTCCAGTCGCTGACGCTGTCCATCAGCAGCAGGCGATTGAGATCGCCACCCAGACCTGAGGAGATCAGTTTTTCTTCGACCAGATGCACCGTGGCAACGATGCCCATGGCGAAGGATCCCGCCACCAGTGCGCTCATCAGCGCAAAGGCAATGATGATCCGCTGGGCAAGGCTTTGCTTAAACTCCATCTCGGCCCTCGGCCAAGCGGTATCCGACGCCGTGCACGGTTTGCAGCAGCGGTTTGGCAAACGGCTTGTCGATCACCTGACGCAATTGGTGAACGTGACTGCGCAGGCTGTCGCTGTCCGGGCAATCGTCGCCCCACAGGGCTTCTTCGAGGATCTCGCGACGCAACACGTGCGGGCTTTTCTGCATCAGGACCGCGAGCAGTTTCAGCCCCACCGGGTTGAGCTTGAGCAGCCGCCCTTCGCGGGTGACTTCCAGAGTGTCCAGGTCGTAGATCAGGTCGGCGACCTGCAAGGTCCGTCGACCGCCGCCTTGCGCCCGACGCAGCACCGCTTCGATACGCGCGGCCAGTTCGGACAGGGCGAATGGTTTGAGCAGATAGTCGTCGGCGCCGGAACGGAAGCCCTGCAAGCGGTCGTCCAGTTGATCACGGGCGGTCAGCATGATGACCGGCGTGTCGCGTCGGGCGTCTTCGCGCAGGCGCTTGCACAAGGTATAGCCGTCGATGCCGGGCAGCATGATATCGAGCACGATCAGGTCGTAATGTTCGGTTGCCGCCAGATGCAGTCCGGAAAGGCCATCCTGGGCACAATCGACCGTATAGCCCTTCATGCCCAGGTAGTCCGCGAGGTTGGCAAGGATGTCGCGGTTGTCTTCAACGAGCAGGATTCGCATGGTGCACCTCTCCGTATGCAATAAGGCTGGCGCAGCTTAAGGCCAAGTCAGCCATAGAACCAGCGTGGAATGGCTTAACGTTTTTTTCACCAGCGGTTCACGGGTTAACGACAGCCAGAAAATCAGACTAGTCGTACCTCGACGTATCACGCGAGGTTCCCTTCTGCTGATCTGGATCCGACATGTCGAGAGCTTCCATCCTGCCTTACTCGCGCCCGCTGAACTTATGGATAGGCCTGGGCATTCCGGCCATAACCGCCCTGGTTCTGATATTGCTGGAACTGACGGACCTGGACATGACTGTCGCCAAGCTGGCCTACGACCCGGCTGCGGGCCAGTTCATCGGCAGACATAGTTATTTTCTGGAAAACGTCATGCATGACTGGGCCAAGAATGCCGTGATCGCGGGCGGCGTGTTTTCGCTGGTCGCGTTCGTTGCTTCATTCAAGGTCAAGCGCTTGCTGCCGTGGCGCAGAGAGCTGGGGTGCCTGGTACTGTCCATGGCGCTGTCGACCAGCTTTGTCACACCGATAAAAGTGGTGACGTCGGTGCAATGCCCGTGGAGCCTGACCGAGTTTGGCGGCAAGGAAACCTACAGCGAACTGCTCAGCCCGCGTCCCGCGACTGACAAGCCGGGACGTTGCTGGCCCGGCGGCCATGCGGCAACCGGTTTTACGCTGTTTGCGCTGTTCTTCATGTTCCGCGACCGCCGCCCGCGTCTGGCCAAAGCGGGCCTGATCCTGGCCTTCGGGCTTGGGATCGCATTTTCCGTCGGCCGGATGCTGCAAGGTGCGCACTTCTTCTCGCACAACGTATGGACAGCAGTGTTCTGCTGGCTGATCTGCCTGGGGTCGTATTACGCGGTCTTGTACAGGCCGGTGCCAAAACTGGCGCGGGTGGTTAGGGGGCAGTGCAGCTCGTAGGACCGGCTTTAGCCGGGAGGGCGCCGGTCGCTTCGACGCATCCTGGTCGCGCAAAGGACGCTCTCCCGGCTGAAGCCTGTCCTACGGGTTCAATCGATCAGGCCATCAATCGAGCTTGATCGCCGCCCGCTCGCTCCAACAAAATGATTAAGCCAGGTCATAAAAAAACCCCGCACAAGGCGTAATGCTGTTCACTTAAGCGGAGCAGCCTTACGGTCCACTGGGTACCGGGTTTTGGAAATCTTCACCGTCCTTGGCCTTCCCGGCCTCGGGCGGTGATCCAGAAACATTCCTCCTACTCCTCCC
>Ga0247814_10000162_pt1 | contig 63682 bp, 64 predicted proteins | sample UWRJL179409R1_FD_179947 | JGI IMG/M metagenome (GOLD analysis project Ga0247814, IMG submission 179947) | Plant litter microbial communities from Arlington Agricultural Research Station in Wisconsin, United States - UWRJ-L179-409R-1 | ecosystem: Environmental > Terrestrial > Plant litter >... | reverse complement strand
TGATAAGAATCAGGAGCGGCTCAATAATTTCGGACAACCTTCGGAAGTAGTTTCCGGAAATGCTGCGCAATCACCCGTTTTCAATACCATTTCCGCGCATTATTTTGAATTAGCGCCCAATGCCAATACGCAAATAGGAAAAGGAACAATTTTGTACCATGCGCCAGAAACTAATGTAGGCGGTAGTAAAGCGATTGATTTTAGTCAGTCAAAAATTGTCAGTGAAGGAGAGATATTTTTAGCGATTCCGTTAAGCCAGATTGCTGCAGGTAATTATGAATGGGCAAGAGTTTCCCTGGCTTATCAGAATTATGACATCTCTGTTCGTAGTTCAGGAAACGATTATATGGGAACATTAGCCAGCTTTGTTGGATTCAACACTTATATCGGGACGCACGCTATCGACAATAGTTTTTTCCCTATAAATGGAAACCGATCTCAAGGCTATTGGGCATTTGCGCTGCATGATTATCCCTATTCTACTGAAGGACAGGCGCCAGAAGGAGCCACAACGGTTCCCAATCCAATTGCTGCTACCTCACCGATACCTCAAGGTTCCTGTGTTGTTACGGGCAAATTTTCTAACAAACTAGTTATTACCGGAAATGAGAAAAAGAATATTGTTGTCACGCTTTCATTATCTGTGAATAACCGTTTTGAGTGGCATGAAGTCAATGCAGATGGCAAATATGAGCCAGCCGCAGGAGAGCAGGTGACAGATATGGGATTGCGGGGACTAATTCCTACTTATCAGAACTTAAATTAGTTTTTTAAAGGATCTTTTTAAATTTGCCATTTTCATTTTAAAATCATTATAAATTACGCCCAAAAGGTTGTGGTTAATTTCAAATAGCCGTATTTTTGTTTGATTTTTAAAACCGCAAACAACTATTTATGGCACTATTGAAATCTTCCATTGCAAAAAAAGTTGGAATGGCACTTTCTGGACTTTTCCTTATCGTATTTTTAGCACAACACTTTTTTATCAACATTACTTCTGTTTTTAGTCCGGAAAGTTTCAATTCAATTTCGAACTTCATGGGCTATAATCCTTTGGTGCAATATGTTATCCAGCCGATTCTAATTGCGGGCGTGATTTTTCACTTCATTATGGGATTGTACCTTGATTACCAGAATAAAAAAGCCAGGCCGATTCCCTATGCAAGAAACCACGGTGAAGCCAATTCATCATGGGCTTCAAGAAACATGGTTTTGACAGGATTAGTCGTTCTTGCCTTTATGGGATTGCATTTTTATGATTTCTGGGTTCCGGAAATTACTTATAAATATGTTGCTGTAAACCCGGTCATTGCTGACAGGTATTATGAAGAATTGGTGCATAAATTCCACAGCCCGATTCGGACAGCAATTTACTGCGTATCTTTTATCTTGTTGTCCTTACACTTGTGGCATGGCTTCAATTCATCTTTTCAATCCGTTGGATTCAATAATAAATATTCAAAAGCGTTGCACAAATTGGGTTATGCTTTTGCGATAGTGGTGCCGTTTGGATTTATCTTCATCGCATTGTTTCATCATCTTAATCAATAAGCTATTATGGCATTAGATTCAAAAATACCTGATGGTCCGGTTTCAGAAAAATGGACACATTATAAAGATCATATTAATTTAGTAAATCCGGCCAACAAGCGTAATCTTGACGTAATTATTGTTGGAACCGGATTGGCCGGAGGTTCTGCTGCAGCGACTTTAGCCGAATTGGGATATAACGTAAAAGCGTTTTGTTTTCAGGATTCTCCACGCCGTGCGCACTCCATTGCCGCTCAGGGCGGAATCAACGCCGCTAAAAATTATCAGGGAGACGGAGATTCGACTTTCCGGCTGTTTTATGATACAGTGAAAGGTGGTGATTATCGTGCAAGAGAAGCAAATGTACATCGTTTGGCCGAAGTTTCCGCCAATATTATTGACCAGTGTGTGGCACAAGGAGTTCCATTAGCGAGGGAATATGGCGGGCTATTGGATAATCGTTCCTTTGGAGGAACTTTGGTTTCCAGAACTTTTTACGCCAAAGGACAAACCGGACAACAATTATTACTAGGCGCTTATTCTGCAATGAACCGTCAAATTGGACGTGGAAAGATAAAAATGTACAATCGCCACGAAATGCTCGACTTGGTAATTGTAAACGGAAAAGCCAGAGGAATTATCGCCCGTAATTTGGTTACAGGAGAAATAGAAAGACATTCTGCACATGCAGTTGTAATTGGTTCAGGAGGTTATGGGAATGTGTTTTTCCTTTCTACCAATGCAATGGGAAGTAATGCTACCGCAGCCTGGAAAATCCATAAGAAAGGTGCTTTTTTTGCCAATCCATGTTATACGCAGATACACCCAACGTGCATTCCGGTTTCGGGAGACCACCAATCAAAATTGACTTTGATGTCGGAATCTTTGCGTAATGACGGAAGAATCTGGGTTCCCGCAAAATTGGAAGATGCAAAGGCCATCCGTGAAGGAAAGAAAAAACCAACCGATTTGTCAGAATCAGAAAGAGATTATTACCTGGAGAGAAGATATCCGTCTTTCGGAAATCTGGTTCCGCGTGATGTTGCGTCGCGTGCCGCCAAAGAAAGATGTGATGCCGGTTTTGGCGTAAATAAGACAGGAGAAGCCGTGTATCTTGACTTTGCTTCAGCAATCCAGAGATATGGCAAAGAACAGGTTTATATCAAAGGATTAGACGCCAATGATGCCAAGCTGATTTATAAATTAGGAAAAGAAGCGGTTGAAAATAAATACGGGAACTTGTTTCAGATGTATGAAAAAATCGTAGATGAGAATCCGTATGTGACACCAATGATGATTTATCCGGCGGTACATTACACTATGGGCGGTACCTGGGTTGATTATAATTTAATGACGACCATTCCCGGTTGTTTCTCCATTGGGGAATCTAACTTTTCAGACCACGGTGCTAACAGGCTTGGTGCTTCCGCTTTGATGCAGGGATTGGCAGATGGCTATTTTGTATTGCCGTACACCATCGGGGATTATTTGGCTCCGGATATTAAAGTCGGACCAATTTCTACTGATTTGCCTGAATTTATCGAAGCAGAGAAAAATGTTCGTGACCAATTGGAAAAATTCATCAACAACAACGGTTCGCATTCTGTAGATCATTTTCATAAGAAATTAGGAAAAATCATGTGGGATAAAGTCGGAATGGCAAGAAATGCCCAAGGACTAAATGAAGCCATCGTAGAAATTGCCGCTTTGCGCGAGGAATTCTACAGAGATGTCAAAGTGCCCGGAACGATAGACAGTTTTAACCAGGAACTTGAAAAAGCGATGCGCGTTGCCGATTTCCTTGAACTCGGGGAATTGTTTGCCAAAGATGCTTTGCACAGAAATGAATCCTGTGGAGGTCATTTCCGTGAGGAATACCAATCTGAAGATGGAGAAGCACAACGGGATGATGAAAACTTCGCCTACGTTGCCGCATGGGAATACAAAGGAAAACCAAGCGAAGCCATATTACACAAAGAGCCATTGGTATTTGATAATGTTAAATTGGTAACAAGAAGTTATAAATAAGATTTTAGTAGTGGGAATTTAGATATTAGACGCAACGTCTTCATCTCAATACTCATTTCTCAATACTCAATACTAAAGAATATGAAACTTACTCTAAAAATATGGCGTCAGAAAAATGCCAAAGAAAGCGGAAAAATTGTTGATTATCCAATTGACGGTATCGAGCCGGATATGTCTTTTCTTGAAATGCTTGACGTTTTAAATGAGCAATTAATCAATAAAGGAGACGAACCTGTCGCTTTTGACCACGATTGTCGTGAAGGCATCTGTGGGATGTGTTCGCTTTACATCAATGGTGAAGCACATGGGCCAGACCGCGCTATTACGACTTGCCAGTTGCACATGAGGATGTTCAAGGACGGAGATACGATTTTCATCGAGCCTTTTCGGGCCAAAGCTTTTCCAGTAATTAAAGATCTTGTAGTTGACAGAAGTTCATTTGACAGGATTCAGCATGCAGGCGGATTCATTTCTGTGAATACTTCCGGAAATACGATCGATGCGAACACGATTCCAATCAATAAAAAAAATGCAGATGATGCTTTTGATGCCGCTACCTGTATAGGATGCGGTGCCTGTGTTGCTTCTTGTAAAAATTCATCAGCAATGTTATTTGTCGCAGCGAAAGTCTCTCAATTCGCATTATTGCCTCAGGGAAGAGTTGAAGCTACAGATCGAGTTCTGAATATGGTCAACCAGATGGATCACGAAGGTTTTGGAAACTGTACCAATACCGGAGCCTGTGAAGTAGAATGCCCGAAAGGGATTTCTCTTGAGAATATTGCCAGAATGAACAGGGAATATTTATCTGCAAGCTTAAAAGGATAATCATTAGAATGATTATGGTTAATAAAAAACGCATCCAATGGATGCGTTTTTTATTAACGGCATAAAAATCATTTCAAAGAAAGTAATATGTCGAAAAAAGCATTAATTTTAAAAAATAGATAAATCAGAATAAGAAATATGAAGACAATAATAGCGGCAATGCTGATGCTTTCTACAGCAGGATTTTCACAGAAAAAAGCAGTTACCCAAAAAGCTTCTTCTCTTCAGGACCGATCGGTAACAGTATACACTACAGCCGATAGCAGTAAATTACGACTGACAAAAACAGATAAATTAATTTTCTCAGAATTGAAGCAACCCAATGAAGGTCAGGTTTGCGTGTTTGTCAATCCCAAAAAGACATTCCAGACTTTTTTGGGAATTGGCGGTGCCATTACCGATGCCAGTGCCGAAGTGTTCGCGAAATTACCTGCGGATAAACAAACGGAATTTCTGGATGCTTATTACAGTAAAGATAAAGGAATTGGATACTCGCTCATCAGAACCAACATTCACAGCTGTGATTTCAGTTCCGGAAGCTATACTTATGTGCAAGAAGGCGACAAAGACCTAAAAACCTTCAGTATTGAACACGATAAGCAATTCAGGATTCCATTAATCAAAAAAGCCATTGCTGCCGCAGGCGGTGATGTAACATTGTATGTGAGTCCGTGGAGTCCGCCGGCTTTCATGAAAGACACTAAAAACATCCTAAAAGGCGGCAAGTTATTGCCTGAGTTTTATCAATCGTGGGCCAATTATTATGTAAAATTCATCAACAGTTACCAAAAAGAAGGCATTCAGGTTTGGGGATTAACAGTACAAAATGAGCCGATGGCAACGCAAACATGGGAATCGTGTATTTATACCGCAGAAGAAGAGCGCGATTTTCTAAAAAAATACCTCGGGCCAACATTGAATAAAGCCGGGCTGGGAAATAAAAAAATCATTGTGTGGGACCACAACCGTGACCTTATTTCGCAACGCGCCAATACAATACTCGACGATGCCGAAGCCAACAAGTATGTTTGGGGTATCGGATTTCATTGGTATGAAGACTGGAGCGGTGGAAAACAGATGTTTGAGAATGTAGGGAAAGTAAATCAAATGTATCCCTCAAAAAATTTACTCTTTACAGAAGGCTGTGCAGATAGTTTTAAAGCAGATAAATTACAATTTTGGGCCAATGGCGAGCGTTACGGACAATCAATAATCAACGATTTTAATAATGGAACAGTTGGCTGGACGGATTGGAATGTTTTGCTCGATGAAAAAGGAGGTCCGAATCATGTGGGAAATTTTTGTTTTGCGCCCATCCACAGCAATACGAATAATAGTGAGTTGATTTATACGCCTTCATATTTTTATATCGGTCACTTTTCTAAATTCATCGGAAAAAATGCTAAAAGAATCAGCAGCGTTGCCAGTCGGAGTCAGTTATTAACCACCTCATTTTTAAATCCTGATGGGAAAGTGGTAACCGTAGTGATGAACCAGAGCAATAAGAAAACAGATTATTATTTGTGTGTTGGTACACAGGCCACATTGGTCACCATTTTACCACATGCCATACAAACCCTGATTTTTTAATTGCTTCCGATGAATGTTGCGTTAATACAATCGCCTCTGGAGTGGGAAAATCCTGAAAAAAACCGTAATTACTTTGATGAAAAGATCAAAGCAATCACTGATGCCGATTTAATTGTCCTGCCAGAAATGTTTACTACAGGCTTTACAATGAATCCTTTTGATGTGGCTGAAACAATGGAAGGCGAAACTGTTTTATGGCTGCAAAAGACTGCAAAAGCCAAGAATATTGCAATCACTGGAAGTGTTATCATAAAAGAAAATGAAAAATTCTTTAATCGCCTGCTTTTTGTGTTTCCGGACGGAGAAATTAAAAAATATGACAAACGGCATTTGTTTTCGCTGGCTGGCGAAAATGAAATATATACAGCCGGACAGGAGAAGTTAATAGTTGATTATAACGATTTTAAAATTTGTCTGTTGGTTTGTTATGATTTGCGTTTTCCGGTTTTTTCTAGGAACACAGAAGATTATGACTTGCTTATTTATGTAGCCAACTGGCCCAAAGTAAGGGTAAATGCCTGGGATATTTTACTCAAAGCGCGCTCAGTCGAAAATATGTGTTTTACCATAGGTGTCAACAGAATTGGATTGGATGCCAACAACCATCAATATTCCGGACATTCGCAAGTTGTTGACTGTCTGGGAAATTATCTGTTAGAGCCACAGCAAGACGAAGCTGCCTCTATAGTTACTTTGGATAAGAATCAATTATACAACACCAGAAAAAAGCTGGGATTCCTCAATGACAGGGATCAATTTACTGTTTTAGATTAAAAGGCTGTATCACATCCCAATTGGCTCTTACGTCGATTTCTTTCGGGAAGTAAATGACTTCTTCCGACTGTGTTTTTTTGAGGAAATTCCCCGGATCCCAGACTTTATTTTTATTTTCATCATAGATTAGCCTCAACGTGTATAAATCTGGTTTGATCAGGTTAAAATCAATTTCCGGATTGCTTTCCGCGTATGCGGAATATAAAATATCCCCATTTTTATTCGTAAGTTCGATAATTACAGGAAATTGTTTGACATTTTCCAAAGTCAGTCGCAGGTTTCCATAATCGGCGGTGCTTTTGGTTTCAAACTTATAAGAAAGCGTGTCGTTGGCTTTTTCCAGATAATCTGTCAGTGCGCCCGGCAATAGCTCAAGTTTGTATTTTTCCATGGGTTCTTTGGCAAAATCAAACTCCAATTCCATTGTCATTTCGTTGTATGCTGTTTTAAATGGAATCGCAACAGAGTCTTTATTAATCAATTTCATTTTAGAAGAATCAAACTTTGCCAGCGGAAGGCTCGAACCCAGCGTGAATTTTTCGCCCAAAGGCAGCACACCGCTTTGTCTCGGACTAAAACTTAATGTATCGTTCTTTTGGTTTTTGATTTTAAAGAGAAAATTTTCAGTGTATTTGCCATTGGTCACCTCAAGTTGCAGTGAATCGACCTGTTTGGATTCGAGTTTAATGGGTTTGTACCATACCTGAAGGGAATCTTTTTTGGGAAAACGCGTAATAATGGTAGAAAGATTCTCAGTATTTTTTTTGAGTTGCATCTTAACAGCATCCGGATTGCCCTCATAACCCACTATTAGTCGGTTTCCAGAAGCCTGAGAGGGTTTAAAAGTCCGAAAATTTCCTGCCTCTTTAAACAATTCAATTTGATAAATAGTATCATTCGGAATAGTGATGTATTCTTTATGGAAACCAATTTTTTCTATCTTAGGTTCATAACGATAATTGTTGTTTTCATCTTTCAATGCAATCAAAAGGTATTTCCCGGCTTTTAAATTCTCGAGTTTGAAAGTTTTGGCACTGTCCAGAGTATTAGTAATATACCTTGGATTTTCTTTGTAAATAATAGAGTCGTTGTATTTATCATTGATTTCGTAAAGCATCACAGATATAAATGACTCTGCATCTTTATTGTAAGCGTCTTTAAGGGTTCCGCTGAGGGAAAGCGAATCAATATAGGTTCCCGTAGAAAAAACATATTTAAACTGCGGATATGGATTTCCTTCATTATTGTCTTCAATGCTTTGGCCAAAATTAAAGCTGTAAGTTGTGTTGGGCTGTAAAGTATCCCTAATCGCAATAGTAATGGTTTTGCTCGCTGTTGATGGAGCGATTTCAGGAGTTTTCGTCATCGGAGGAGAAACGATCAATTGTTTGTTTGCGTTTTTCAGTTTTACATATTCATTAAAGGTAAGTTTAAAAGTCTGCCCTTTAAAACCAGTTGAATAATTTTTTGGAAAACTTACTTTCAATACAGGCGATAGCGTATCTTTTAATCCACCATTTATAGATCCTCTTTTTGCGCAGCCAACAACTGATAGTGCAATCACAAAGAAAATGATTTTGAAATACTGTTTGAACATTGAAACTTTTTTTGGAAACACAAAATAACAATTATATTTTCTCTAATTGAAATGTTTTACCGTTTTATTGGCAAGACAAATTAAATATAATTTTAATCCAAAAAATACAATTGAATATCCTTAATAAATTGATAATCAAATATATTAATCAAATATAGTAGATAATTACACTATTTAAAATCAAGAATTGGACATAGCAATACAAACAATACTTATTTTTGCTCCGGGTATTTTTAACAATGCACGACCACATGCTTCCAGTGTTGAACCTGTCGTTAATACATCATCAATCAATAAAAAATGTTTGTTATGATCCGATTCAGAAAAATTCACATCAAAAATTGACAATTTATTAACTTCGGTGCGACCCAAAAAAGTTTTCTTGGTTTGTGTTTTAGCATATGAAGTTCTAATCAGTAATTGATCATTATAATTAATCTGAAGATTGGTCGAAAGACTAGTGCCAAAAGCACTCACCTGATTGTAGCCCCTTTCCCTGAATCTCCTGGGATGCAAAGGAACCGGTATGATTTCGTCGACAGCATTCGATTCAACCAAAAGCCGGATATCTTCGCAAAACCAATCGCCAAAGGCAGTTCCAATCCCTTCACAACCTTTATATTTTAAGTTATGAATCATCTGCTGGACAATTCCTTTCTTATGGAAATAAACAAAAGTGGAAACAAAAACTAACGGAAGTTTGCCGTAAAATTTTTTAAAAGCTTCATTTTCAGCAATGAAAGAATGATTCGTCAAAGGAACATTGTGCCTGCATGAAGTGCAAATGACATTCTCATTGGTTAACAAAAAGGCATCACAGCCTGCGCAAACCTTTGGAAAAAAGAGATTTATAAGGTGTTTAAACATGTAAATGGCGTATATTTTATAAAAATAATAAAAACTTCGATTCCGGCTTTATTTATATTAAATTTTAAATGGACTTTTTATATTTTTGCAGCACTATGGCAAAACAAGAAGATTTATTTAAGAATGTAGTTTCGCATGCAAAAGAGTACGGTTTTATTTTTCCGTCAAGCGAAGTCTACGATGGTTTGAGTGCAGTATACGATTATGCGCAAAATGGTGTAGAACTGAAGAAAAACATCCGAGAATACTGGTGGAAGTCGATGGTACAGATGCATGAGAACATCGTTGGCCTCGATGCGGCAATATTAATGCATCCAACAACATGGAAAGCATCCGGACACGTAGATGCTTTCAATGATCCGTTGATAGACAACAAAGATTCTAAAAAACGATACAGAGCTGATGTTTTAGTAGAGGATTTTGCTGAAAAAATCAATCTTAAAGCAAAAAAGGAAATCGAGAAAGCCAAAGAACGTTTCGGAGAAGCATTCAATGAGCAGGAATTTATTACTACTAATGCAAGAGTGGTTGAATACCTCGCCAAAGAAAAGGAAATCCGCGAAAGATTAGGGCGTTCATTAGGAAATGGCGACCTGGAAGATGTAAAAGCACTGATAGAAGAGTTAGAAATTGCTGATCCGGATACCGGTTCAAGAAATTGGACTGAAGTGCGCCAATTCAACCTTATGTTTGGTACAAAATTGGGCGCATCTGCCGAAAATGCCATGGATTTATACCTTCGGCCGGAAACTGCTCAGGGTATTTTTGTGAATTTTCTCAACGTACAGAAATCAGGCAGAATGAAAATTCCATTCGGCATCGCCCAAACAGGAAAAGCTTTCCGTAATGAAATCGTGGCGCGTCAGTTTATTTTCCGCATGCGCGAATTCGAACAAATGGAAATGCAATTTTTTGTAAAACCGGGAGAAGAAATGAAATGGTATGAGTACTGGAAAAACACGCGTCTCAACTGGCATTTATCTTTGGGTCTCGGCCGTGAAAATTACAGGTTTCACGATCATGAGAAATTAGCCCACTATGCCAATGCAGCAGCAGATATCGAGTTCAATTTCCCTTTCGGCTTTAAAGAATTGGAAGGTATTCACTCCAGAACCGATTTTGATTTGAAAGCGCACGAACAATATTCGGGAAAGAAAATGCAGTATTTTGATACTGAAACAAATAGCAATTATACGCCTTATGTTGTCGAAACTTCTGTAGGTTTGGACAGGATGTTTCTCGCGGTTTTTTCGAATTCTTTAAAAGAAGAAACACTCGAAGACGGATCTGTAAGGACGGTATTGCAGCTGCCATCGGTTTTGGCGCCTACAAAAGCTGCCGTTTTGCCATTGGTAAAAAAAGATGGCCTTCCGGACATTGCAAGGAGTATCATTGAAGAACTCAAATGGGATTTCAACATGGCTTATGATGAAAAAGACGCAGTAGGAAGACGATACAGAAGACAGGATGCGCTTGGAACGCCTTTTTGTATAACTGTTGACCATCAAACTATTGAAGACCAGACGGTAACTATTCGCCATCGGGATTCTATGAAACAGGATCGGGTGACAATAGCTGATTTAAAGTCGATCATTGAAGAAGAAGTATCGATGAAAAACTGGCTGATAAAAGCTAAAGTATAAATTTACAAACAACTGATAAAGCTCCTAATCCAGGAGCTTTTTTTTATGACATTTTTTTTAGGATTGTGTTGAACGCCGATAATGGTTCGTTTTTTTTAGACGAAATTCCGGCATAAAAGGGAAAGCGGGTTAGGAATCGAGAGTTCTTAGGATTGGTCCGGTGCAAGAGTTGTATGAAAACATTTGGATTATAGCCCGACATTTCAAATAATTGAATAAGTATAATCAGGTAATCTTTAAGCAGCGGATGTTGCAGTTGCTCCTGCTGCAATTGGTTTTTCTTTTTATAAACTCTTTTAGGCGCTTTCTCTCTCAAAGTAAGCAATACTTCATCTGAAATCCTGGTAAAAATAATATCATAAAGTATTTTCGCTGCAGTTTGCGGACTTTCTCTCAAATTACGCCAATCCAGGGAATAAGTCTTAAAAAAGGCGTCAAAAAAGGAATCAGGAAAAGTAGAAATCCAACGGAAGGAATCATCATTGAGGTTTTCTTCAAAAAACTGGCGCAAATGCCATTTAGCTTGGGTTTTGAAGAAAATGAACCCTGTTGTGTTATCAATTAAATCAATAATGTTGGATTTATTCAGACGGGCAAGTATAAATTCTGCGTTGCGTGCAAATTTCATTTGTGCCATACTCAGATATCCAGCTTCTTTGGCAGTTGTTATAATCAAACAGACAGCTGGTAAAAATGCTCCAGGAATGCCCTCAATGCGCGGAGAATCGCGATTAATTTCAAAAAGGACAGGCTGTTCGATCGCAGAAAATACTTCGGCAGGAATAGGATAGAATTTATCGATGGCATGCAGCAGTTCTAAAAGCCCATGCTCTTGTCGGCTGTCATAGCCAAATGCTTTTAAGAAACTACTCTTTACAATGACACGCTGTTGGTCTTCAAGAATAAAGCATTGTAAGGAAACGCCATCTATTTGTAGCGGTAAATTTTCTGAACCGTAAGCAACTTTTAAGATTTTCGCTGACATTATTTCTTTAGTGATTGTAACCATTCTACTAACTGCATGCTGCCTTGATCAGCTGTAGGCGTAACTATAGGTATTTTTGTCGTACTGATTTTTTTATATATGACTAAAGATTTCTCGCTTTCTCCAATATGTTCCTTTATACGGTGAAGCATGAACCATGCGGTCTTTTGAGTAATGTCCAGAATCTTTCCTAACGAAACCGATGTAATGTTTTTCTGGTTGTTGATTATCCAGATAGCGACAAACCATTTTTGTAATGGTATTCTTGAATTATGGAAAATGGTTCCGGTTTTAACGTTAAAATATTTGCCTGTGTTTTGACACCGATACCTTTTACCATGACACGAGTATACTTTAGAAAAAGGATCAAACGGACTAACAGCTATATCATCCCAAAATAATTTTTCCAGATGACTGATGCATGATTGTTCATCAGGAAATATGTCCATTATTTCACTTACCGTTAAAAATTCGTTGTTAATCATTTATAATTGTTATTAAAACAAAGATAAAAAATTAGTGTAATATAGTATATAATTTATTTAATCAATAAAATAAAAATCGGATTCTTATAAGTAAAATTGCAGTTAGCCGAATATTTTTACCGTTCGTAAAATAATGTTAACAAAAGCGCTTAATCTATCAACAATATTAAAAACGGGTTTACAAATCATGTAATTTAGCCATCGTTAATTAATAAATACCCCCAGATTTATTATAAATTATAATTTCCTGTTAATGCTTCTTTCGGTTTAAGAAGCAATTAATGAAGCACTCATACATCATTATCGACGATGATCCGCAAAGTATTCAGAAGACTCAGGCAGTGGCTGGCAGTTTTCCGGATCTTCAGTTTATTGCATCGGCGCAAACCTATGAGGATGGTTTGGATTTGATTCTTCAATACAATCCCGAAATTGTTTTTCTCGAAATTGACCCTCAGGACAAAGCAAGCAATCTTTCACTTTTTTTAATAAACGAATTGTACCGTTACCTCAAAATAGTGCCAAAGATCATAATTACTACAAATGGTCGCGAATTGGCATTTGAAGCGATGCGGTATGAAGTATTTGATTACTTCACAAAACCCATTGAAGCCAGCGGTCTGAGAAAGGCAATTCTAAGGATTAACAGGATTGATGAAATACCGCAATTTTTTAGTGCAGAGATTCCTATGGAAGTTGAAGATATGCCGGTAATAGGCGAGTTAGAAAAATCACAACCGGAAATTTTTGAAACAGTCGCAAGTAATTATCAAGACCAAGGATCAGAGCAGGTAGAAACCGAATATCCAAATGAACCAGAACAAGAGGTTGAGGAGTACGAAGAAACAAGCCTACCCGAAATTCATTATAAATCAAAAGAAGAAAAACCATTGATCATCTGCGTTAAGTCATATGGTGATTACAGGTTTATTGAAGCTAAAGATATTTGCTACCTACAGGCCGACAATAATTCGACAGATATACATTTATTCAATGGTGAAATGATAACCGCATTTAAAACGCTTAAGCATTTCGAAGGAGTTTTGTCTTCGCCATTCGTACGCATACACAATAGCTACATTGTAAATATTGATTATGTATCCAGAATACACACGGGTAATGCAGTCTGCTATATAAAGAATACAACAACTAAGCTGCCGTTTTCCAAATCTTATAAGGAAAACGTAGATTCTATTATTAATAGCATCACAAATGGCAATTATTTGGAAATTTAGAAATTCCATCCACACAGATTTGATATCCATCCACTATCAAACGACACCATTCTACCACAAACGCCTGTAAACACTAGAGCAGGAGAGACATGCTGTGTATTTTTACATCGTGAATCAGAAAGATTTACACGAAACAAGTAACAAGATACCACAACACATAAATGTCTCAAATTATGAAAAAAGCAATCTTAACATTCGGATTATTCTCTTTAATGATGATCTTGACTTCTTTTACATCTCCAGAAATTGGGGGAACACAAAATGCGCCTAGACCTGTATCAGAAATCGGAGGAACACAAAATGCTCCAAGACCAGTATCTGAAATAGGAGGAACTCAGAATGCTCCAAGACCAGTGTCTGAAATAGGAGGAACTCAGAATGCTCCAAGACCTGTATCAGAAATTGGAGGAACTCAAAATGCCCCAAGACAATAAAAAATACTCTATAAAAAATATATTTCAAAGCTTCCATTTATTGGAAGCTTTTTTTTTATAATTACTTTTTACTACTTTAGCCTGAAATCATTGATCTAGCTAATTGAAAAATATATTATACATTTTTTTGCCAATTCTTATTTTATTTGGAAGTTGTTCAAAAAACGAAAAATATAAACATCCTATCGATATATCATCCGATAGTTTATCATACTATTTATCTTCGGGAGAAAATGAAATTCTTCCTAAAGAGAAAAGGTTTTTTTATAATAAAAAAGCACTCTCTATTCTTGAAAATGAAAACAACAATGATTCATTATTAAGAAATAATTTGACAATAATAGCTAAACAACTATATACGTTAAAAAAGGATAATGAATTAAAAAAAGTCGTTGCACTTGTAATAGAAAAATCAATTGAAAAAAAGGATTCTATTAACATAGCAAAAGCATATAATTTATTAGGTAATCAAAATATAAATCTAGGTCAAAATGATAGTGCATTTTATTACTTATTAAAATCAGAAAAATTATTTTTAAAATTAAAAGATAGTTTAAATTTAGGGAAAAATTATATTGACAAAGCTTTTGTTCAACTTTATGAGAATGATTATTCAGGATGTGAACTTTCATCTATTCAAGCTTTAGGGTATCTTAAAAACTATAGAATCAGACAAAATGAGTATGATGCATATAACTTAATAGGAATTAGTTCAAATGAGTTAAAAAATTATGATAATGCAATAATATATCATATAAAAGCTTTAAATATTGCAAAAGAATATGAACTAATTCCTAAATATCATTATAAAGCGAATTCGAGAAATAATATTGGAGTTGTATATCAAAATCTGAATAACCATAAAGAAGCTATAACAAATTTTAAACTTGCATTAAAAGAGGATGGGTTATTAATTGATTATCCTAGTTTATATGCCATTATAACCGATAATTTAGCATACTCAAAATTCAAAATTAAAGATTTTAATGAATTACCTAATTTATTTTATGAATCTTTAAAAATACGAGAAGAAAATAAAATGTCTTCTGGTGTAATTGCAAATAAATTACATCTTTCAGAATATTTTGCTTCACAAAAAGATACCATATTAGCTCAAAAATATGCAACAGAAGCTCTATTATTAGCAAAAACAACAAAAATGTCTGGAGATTTATTAGGTTCACTAAAGCAATTGTCTTTAGTAGAACATAAAAATGCTTCAAAATATTCAAAAGAATATATAAAAATCAGCGATAGTTTACAACAAGAAGAGCGCAAAGCGAAGGACAAGTTTGCAAGAATCGCTTTTGAAACTGATGAAATAATTCTTGAGAAAGATAAATTGGCAGAACAGAATAGAAGTTTGTTGTACTTTTTTATAGGCTCATTGTTTATAGGTGTACTACTATTTGTTATTAGAACGCAAAGAGCTAAAAACAGAGAACTATTACTTAAGCAGCAACAACAAAAAACCAATGAGGATATTTATAATTTAATGATATCTCAACAAGCAACTATTGAAGAAAGTAGAGTAAAAGAAAAGAAAAGGATTGCTCAGGAATTACACGATGGAGTGTTAGGAAGACTGTTTGGAGCTAGGCTTAATCTAGATAGTTTGAACAAGTTTAATGATGAAGAGTCTGTAAATAGCAGATTTAATTATTTGTCTGAACTCAAGAACATTGAGCAGGATATACGTGAAATTTCGCATGATTTAAATAGAGAAAAATATGCATTAATCAATAATTTTGTAGCCATCGTAAATAATTTAATAGAGGAACAGAAAAACTCTTTTGAAACTGAACTAACATTTACAATGGACGAGCGTATACAATGGGATAATGTATCGAATGTAACAAAAATTAATCTTTACAGGATGTTGCAGGAATCATTACAAAATATTAATAAATACGCAAATGCGCAGCATATTACAATCGATTATAAATTAGCCTTAGATTCAATTGTTTTTAAGATAATTGACAATGGGGCAGGATTTGAGATTAATGCCAAAAAGAAAGGTATTGGTTTGCAAAATATGCAGGCGAGAGCTAATGAGTGCGACGGAATTTTTGATATTAAATCAAAAAAAGAAAAAGGCACTATCATAGTGGTAACCGTTCCATTACAAAATAAAACAATAACTGTATAAGCATGGAGAGAAATTTTAATATTTTTATAATCGATGATCATCCGACTATGATAGAAGGGTATAAAAGTATATTGTATAATAATGTTGAGAGCAATCTGTCAATAAATTCTGTATACAATTGCAAAGATGCTTATACTATCATTATGAACTCGAAAGAGGAATATGACATTATTCTATTAGATTTAAACCTGCCTCCATACGAACCTGCGAAAATCCATTCGGGCGAAGATCTGGCGAAGATTATTCGAAAAAAATGGCCAAATACGAAGATAATGGTACTTACTTCGCATACAGAATCTTTTCTTCTTTATAATTTTATAAAAAAAATTAATCCAGAAGGTCTATTAGTAAAAAGTGATTTTACCCCTTTGGAATTCCTGAATGCTTATCGAAAAATATTTCAGGGAGAAACTTATTATACCACAACTGCACGCCAAAGCCTAAAGAACATATATATAGAAAATAATTTTCTCGACTCCTACAACAGGCGAATTGTCACATTATTGAGTAAAGGAATTAAGACCAAAAATCTACCGGAATATCTACATATATCCATCAGCGCGATCGATAAAAGGAAAGCGACAATTAAAGATTTTTTTAATATATCAAAAGGCAACGATGAAGATATAATACGTGAAGCCAAAAAAAGAGGTTTTATTTAATAAAGTTTTTTAACATTGATATATAGAATGATTGCAGATTAGAATAATTTAATTGATTTCCGTTGAAAAAGTATGCTTTTTTATTTCTTGTTATGTTTTGTTTCTGCAGTAGAAATGAAGTAAGGTCTGATGTAGACTCTTCTAATGATAGTTTAAGAAAATTTCTAACGTATGCTGAAAGTAATAATTTTAATTATGAAAAACGAAGGGATTTTAATCACAAAGCTTTAAGTATTATTTTAAAAAGAGAAAATGATTCTTTAAATAGGGAAAATCTACTTAGAGTTGCTTGGAATTATTATTATATTAACTGTTGGAAAGACTTTAGAACAACTACTAATATAGCCCTAACGCAAAGTACCTCTAAAAATGCAACAAATCATATCGCAGAATCATATAGATATATTGGTATATATTATGAAAACGTCAATATGAACGACAGTGCTTTTCATTTTTATTTAAAAGCTGAAAAAATCTACAAGCAATTTAAGGATGAAAAGAGACTATGTAAAATATATTTGGACAAGGCTCAAGTTCAATATTATATTAATGATTATTTAGGAAGTGAAACAACACTAATAAAAGCACTAACTATAGCGAAAAAAAAAAACTTTGAATATGAAAAATATAGAGTATATCTAAGCTTAGGATTAATATGTTGCGAAATAAAAGATTATGATAAAGCATTTGAATATTATGATAAGGCTTTATCACTTGGAAAAGAATTAGAAACAGAATCTAAATTTAATCATCCAGTTGCTTTCTGCATGTATAATATAGGGGCAGCCCATTTTTTCTATGGAAACTTAGAAAAAGCTATTGAAATTTTTGAATTAGCTTTAAAGGAAGAGAATTTGGAATATACTGAGCCGATAATATTCTGTAGATTGTTAGATGGTTTAGGAGCTGCAAGATTAAAATTAAACCAATATAAAAACAGTAAAATAAATTTTTATCGATCTTCTAAAATAAGGGAAGATTTTAATATTGAACACGGAAAAAATTTCAACAAACTCTACCTCTCCGAATACTACACCGCCGTAAAAGATACCCTAAAAGCCAAGCAATATGCCCACGAAGCATTTAATCTATCAAAAAGCTTCAAAGCACCAAAAGACATGCTGCTTTGCTTAAAGCAATTATCAGTTGTAGAACCTGAAAACGCATTAAAATACTCGCAGGATTATATTAAAGTAAGCGACAGTATGCAACAGATTGAAAGAGAGAACAGAAATAAATTTGCTAAAATAGCCTACGAAACCGAAGAAATCACCAACCAAAAAGATGAAGCAGTCCAACAAAAATGGATTTCATTTTGTATTTTAACCGCAATGTGCATTCTCAGCGTTTTAATATTTATCATTATCGCACAAAAAGTCAAGCAAAAAGAGTTTCAGTTTGTACAGGAACAACAAAAAAGCAATGAGGATATTTATGAACTTATCCAATCCCAACAAACAAAAATTGATGAAGGGCGAGATCTGGAAAAAAAACGCATTGCCCAGGAATTGCATGACGGAATCATGAATAAGCTCACTTCCACAAGACTGAATCTGCACATGCTCAATAATAAAAATAACGATGAAACAATAAAAAAAAACTTGTCCTTTATTAATGAAATCCAAAATATTGAAAAAGAAATACGTAACATTGCACATGATTTAAATAAAGAAGTTTTTACCCACACCGTGAGTTTTATTCTCGCAATTGAAGCCCTTTTAAAAGAACAAAGGAGTATTTCGAGTATATATTGTCATTCCGAATTTGATAAGAGAATTAATTGGGATTTGATTGAGAGTAATAAAAAAGTGCATATCTACCGAATTATCCAAGAGGGATTAAATAATTGTAACAAACATTCACAAGCACAAAATATCGTCATCAGTATATTCGACAAAATTGACCATATCCTGCTTGAAATTTATGATGACGGAATAGGATTTTCGTTAAACGCTAAGAAAAAAGGCATAGGTTTGCTAAACATCTACTCAAGAACAAATACTTTTGGCGGCGCTGTAGAAATCATTACCAAACAAGGAATAGGAACAAATATAATGATCAATATACCTAAAAATTTGAAATAAACTACACTATGGCAGTACACGTAAATATACTGATAGTAGACGACCATCCTTTTATCATAGAAGCTTATAAAAATGCCATAAAAGGATACAACTCAAAAGGTGCTTATGAGTTTACCATCACCCAGGCTAAAGATTGTAAAACCGGCTATGAAGCCATTACGGCTCCGGGAATAGAACCATTCGGAATTGCTTTTTTTGATCTCAGTATGCCCGTTTATGAAGAAAAAGGTATCTTTTCGGGAGAAGATTTGGCTCTTCTGATAAAAACCCAGATGCCTGACTGTAAAATTATTTTACTGACCATGCATACCGAATTGCTTAAGATCAACACCATCATCAAGAACATCAATCCAAACGGACTTGTCATAAAAAATGACCTGACTTTCGACGAATTGCTTCTCGCTTTTGATAAGATTCTGAAAGATGAGAATTATTACAGCCAGACAGTAGTAAAACTGGTAAGCCAGATTCAGTATGATAACATTGAGATCGATGCATTCGACAAGCAAATTCTCTTTCATTTATCAAAAGGAATAAAAACCAAAGATATTCCTCAATATGTACCATTGTCACTAAGTGCCGTAGAAAAAAGAAAATTGAATCTAAAAGAAACGCTTGACATTAAAGGTGGAAGCGATATTGACTTAATAAGGGAGGCCAAAAACAAGGGATTGCTATAGCATGTGCGGAAAACCGTAAGAAGATATGCGGGAAACCGTAATGGCTTTTGTGGAAACCCTCAGCAATTTTTAGAAGATTCAAATGTAATTTAGCACTATGTTATTGAGTTAGTAGTCGTAACATTAAGGACGTAGGAAACTTTTAAAACATAAATTCTTTTTTGACCCAATCAAAATTATTTAGAACCTACTGCCGATATTTTTAAAAGCGACATATTTAGGGAATGTCGCTTTTTTTGTTTATCTATTCTTCACCAATGGCATCCCAACCACGCGCTTTTAAACGAATTTTTGTATTGGCTCGCGTAACAAGATGAATACCTTCGCTTTCCTGAGTCATGTGTCCAATGATCGTAAAATTAGGATTGCCCTTGATTTTTTCGAAATCTTCCATCGGGATGGTAAATAACAATTCATAATCTTCTCCGCCATTGATAGCCACTGTAGTACTGTCAATATTAAATTCTTCACAGACATTTATAAACTGTGGATCAATCGGCAGCTTGTCCTCATACAAATTACAGCCCACGCCCGATTGTTTGCACAAATGAATAATCTCCGAAGACAGTCCGTCAGAAATATCGATCATCGATGTAGGCTGAATCTCCAGCGCATGCAACAACGTTCGAACATCTTTACGCGCCTCAGGCTTCAATTGCCGTTCAATAAGATACGTATAAGCCTCAAGATCAGGCTGGGAATTCGGGTTGACCTTAAAGACCTGTTTTTCCCTTTCCAACACCTGCAATCCCATGTAAGCAGCGCCAATATCTCCAGTAACTACCAATAAATCAGTCTGTTTGGCACCATTTCGATAGACTATTTCAGATTCGTCCGCTTCGCCAATGGCAGTAATGCTGATGATGAGCCCTTTTTGGGATGATGTGGTATCGCCACCAATAACATCAACCTTATATTCATTCGCCGCAAGCGCAATTCCGGTAAACAATTCATCCAACGCTTCCAGCGGAAAACGATTAGAAACCGCTACCGAAACTGTAATTTGTGTCGCTTTAGCATTCATCGCGCAGATATCAGAAACATTCACGACAACAGCTTTATATCCCAAATGCTTCAATGGCATATAAGCCAGATCGAAATGAACGCCTTCAATCAATAAATCTGTCGAAATCACGACTTTTTTATCCTTAAAATCTAAAATTGCAGCATCATCACCAATTCCTTTCAAAGTAGAAGGCTGGCTGATTTCAAAATTCTTTGTCAGGTGGTCAATTAACCCGAATTCCCCGAGTTGCGAAAGCGAAGTGCGCTGCTGATTTTTATCTTCTATCATTTTTTATTTTTAAAGGTGCAAAGTTAAAGGTTTTTTGCCACAATTGCACGAAGTCACAAAGGAGAAGCTATAACTTAAATTAAAAATAAACCCGACAATTCTTCATCGTCGGGTCTAATTCAATTTTATCTTTTTGTCTAAAGCGAAGCGTGTCCAAAGCGAAGCGTTTCCATTTTAGTCGTTCAATTTCAAAACCGCCATAAAAGCTTCCTGCGGAATCTCTACATTCCCAACCTGGCGCATTCTTTTCTTTCCTTTTTTCTGTTTCTCCAAAAGCTTACGCTTCCTCGAAATATCACCGCCGTAACATTTGGCAGTAACGTCTTTCCGCAATGCCTTAATGGTTTCACGCGAAATTACTTTCACACCAATCGCTGCCTGAATCGGGATATCAAATTGCTGTCTCGGAATCAATTCTTTGAGTTTCTCACACATTTTTTTACCAATATGGTAGGCATTGTCTACGTGAATCAATGACGACAAAGCGTCAACAATCGTGGCGTTCAATAAAATATCTACTTTAACGAGATTTGAGGTACGCATCCCAATCGGGGAATAATCAAACGACGCATACCCTTTAGAAACCGTTTTCAGGCGGTCGTAAAAATCAAATACGATCTCAGCCAAAGGCATGTCAAACGTCAATTCAACACGTTCCGTAGTCAAATAAGTCTGGTTGGTAATTAGTCCGCGCTTTTCAATACACAAACTCATTACATTCCCCACAAAGTCCGATTTCGTAATAATTGTCGCCTTAATGTAAGGTTCCTCAACATGGTCTAATTTTGAAGGTTCCGGCAAATCTGAAGGATTATTGACAACCAATCCTTTTTCAGGATCTTTCTTTGTATAGGCCAAATAGGAAACGTTCGGAACAGTCGTAATAACGGTCATATTAAACTCGCGCTCCAGTCGCTCCTGGATAATTTCCATATGCAGCATTCCTAAGAATCCGCAACGAAACCCAAAGCCAAGTGCGGCAGAACTTTCGGGTAAAAACACCAATGAAGCGTCATTCAACTGCAATTTCTCCATCGAATTCCTGAGTTCTTCGTAATCTTCGGTGTCCACAGGATAAATTCCGGCAAAAACCATCGGTTTTACATCTTCAAAACCCGTAATCATATTCGTGGTTGGCGTTTTTGCATCGGTCAAAGTATCACCAACTTTCACTTCTTTAGCTTCTTTAATCCCGGAAATCAAATAACCAACATCGCCTGCAGAAATGACCTGTTTCGGAACCTGGTTCAGTTTTAATGTCCCAATTTCATCCGCGAAATATTCATTTCCGGTGGCCATAAATTTAATCTTCTGGCCTTTTTTGATTTCCCCATTTTTCACACGGAAAATAACTTCAATACCGCGAAACGGATTGTAAACCGAATCAAAGATCAACGCCTGCAAAGGTTCATCAATATTTCCCTTTGGCGCCGGAATCTTTTCAATGATTGCCGCCAATATATTCTCTACACCAAAACCGGTTTTCCCCGATGCGTGTATAATGTCTTCTAATTTACAGCCAAGCAAGTCAATAATATCATCGCTCACTTCTTCCGGATTCGCACTCGGCAAATCCACTTTGTTCAAAACCGGAATAATTTCAAGGTCGTTTTCCAACGCCAGATACAAATTTGAAATTGTCTGTGCCTGAATACTCTGTGCCGCATCAACAATCAAAAGTGCGCCTTCGCAAGCAGCAATCGATCGCGAAACCTCATAGGAAAAATCAACGTGTCCAGGTGTATCAATCAGATTTAAAATATAATCTTCTCCTTTATAAGTATATTCCATCTGGATCGCGTGGCTTTTGATAGTAATACCTCGTTCGCGCTCCAGGTCCATATTGTCAAGCAATTGCGCTTTTTCTTCACGGGCGGTTACAGTTTGGGTCGCGCCAAGCAAACGGTCGGCCAGCGTACTCTTTCCATGGTCAATATGCGCGATAATGCAAAAATTCCTGATATGTTTCATTGTTTTCTCTGTCTTTCGTCTTGTTTTTTGGGCGTTCCCTTCGGTCGGGCTTTCCGCTCCAATTTTTATTTCCTTCCGTTGCACTTCAGATAAATAAAAGATTTCGCTGCAATCCCTAACGCATTCGCATCCTTAAATAAGTTCACGTTCTAATCGGCAAATATAATCCAAAGTTGGTGAGTGTCAAAGGAGTTCTGGGACAAAACGAAAAGAAGATTAATTAATTTGCAAATAGTGTACTTTTTGAAATTTGAATTCTATATTTTTGTTACTCAACTATTAAGAACAATTAATCACAAACAAAAATGAAAAAAATTTTAGGCTTTGCAGTTTTATTGGTAACAACAGTAATGTCAGCTCAGGACATTGAGGTTACAAAAGGCGATTTCGGATTTCTGAAAGGACAAAAAGAAATCAATGTCGAATTTGATTACAGCAAATTGACTTTGATGAAAGAAAAAAAATCAGAAGCACAATATATTGAAGAGCGCGCAAAAGAGCTTAATGAAAAGAACAAAGGCAACGGCGATATCTGGAAGAAAAAATGGAATGGTGCAAAAGAGGGTATTTGGGCTCCTAAATTTCTGGAGTTGGTTAATACTGTTTTGCGTAAAGACAAACAAGATGTGATGTTTCAGGAGGGTCAAAACAGCGCAAAATACACGCTTATTGTAGAAGTTGTATGGGTATTTCCAGGTTGGGACGTTTACATGATGAAACAAGCTGCAAAAGTAACTACAAATTTAAAATTCGTTGAAACCGCCAATAAATCAAATGTAGTACTCGAAATCAAAAGCGAAGAAGCGCCAGGAGACCAATGGGGAAACCAATTTAGCAATGAAACAAGAATTGGCGAAGGATTTGCTAAAACCGGCAAAACACTTGCTAAATTGTTACTGAAAAAGGCATACTAACAGCAATTATCAGAAATAAAAATTCCGGCAACTGCCGGAATTTTTTTATTTAATGGTACTTGACTTTTTACCTTCATTTATCATATAAGCCATATTCTTAATAACATTGTCATGTTTCTTTACAAACGGATTGGTTTCATCCCAGACATAACCGGCTAAAACGGCACAAATTTTCCGTTTAACATCTGCATTTTCAGGACGGTGAAAAAATAAGGTCTGTAAGTTTCCGGTATACCATTCTTTTACATAAGTAGTGAATACACCAATACCACGGCGCATATATCCTGTAAATTCTTCTTCCCAGTCTACCGGAATGCCTTGTGATTCTTTTAGGTAAAGTTTAGCGGCAAGCATTCCGGATTCTGTCGCAAAAGCAACTCCCGATGAAAACACCGGATCGAGAAATTCAGAACTGTTTCCCGTAAGCGCGAAACCATCACCATACATTTTTTTTACCGAACGCGAATAATTTTCAAGCTTTACCGGCTCAAAAAGGAATTCGGTTCCTTCAAACCTTTTAATATAATAATCAGATAACAGGATCGCGTTTTTGAGTGCTTCTGTCTTATCATTGTCTGCCGAAAGCGAGTTGATAAAAGTAGTCGGCCCAACAACCCCAAGACTCGTGTTACCATTTGAAAACGGAATCACCCAAAGCCAGACTTCGGTTTCCAAAACATCGAATGAAATTAATGTTCCTTCTTCTCCTTCAGGCCTGTTAATGTCTTTTACATGGGTAAAAATGGAGGAGTGCGGGTCTAATTTAGAAGGCGTGTCCAAATCAAGCAAACGTGGCAAAACCCGTCCATAACCGCTGGAATCAATAATGAATTTGGCATGTACTTCTTTAAGGTCACCATTTTTATCTTTGATTACAGTAACTGAATTTTTCCCTTCAAAAGAAACAGAAATCACTTCCGATTCAAACTCCAGATCAATCCCTTTACGGATAATTTCCTGTGCCATCGTATTATCGAAATCAGCTCTCGGAACCTGCCAGGTCCAATCCCAGCCTTCAGAGAATTTATCACTGAAATCGAAAACACAAATTTCATTTCCCCTGATGAATCGGGCGCCTAATTTTTTCTCGAAATTCATCGCATCAAGACTTTCAAATAAACCGGCTTCGCTGAAATGATCCATAACGCGGGGAATTAAGCTTTCTCCCACAACCAGTCGTGGAAATTTTGTTTTTTCCACCACTTTTACTCGGACATTATTGTTATGAAGGTGGGCTGCCGAAACGCAACCCGAAGGACCGGCACCAATGACCAATACATCAACAAACTCCTTCAACATATTTTCTTTATTTATTGATTAAAATATTACATTTGCCACACCAAATTAACTACAATTATTTTAATAAAACTAATTTAGTACAATCAAAAAAGGTGAATGAAAACCATAAATGAATATTTAAGTTTAGCAGAGTTTGAGGCTATAATCTTTGGTGATACGAAAGTAGAAATCAGTGAAACGGTGCTTGAAAGGGTAAATGAAAGTTTCAGCTTCCTAAAGACATTTTCACAAAATAAAATTATTTACGGAGTAAATACCGGTTTTGGTCCTATGGCGCAATACCGCATCAAAGACGAAGATCGTATACAACTGCAATACAACCTCATAAGAAGTCACGCTTCCGGAACAGGGAAGCCAATGGACGCTGTTTGTGTAAAAGCGGCCATTCTTGCCAGGCTGAATACGCTTTCCCTTGGCAATTCGGGTGTCCATCCTTCGGTAATTCACCTGATGAAGGAGTTTATAAACCGAGACATCACACCTTTGATTTTTGAACATGGTGGCGTTGGTGCCAGTGGCGATTTGGTACAATTGGCGCATCTGGCATTGGTCTTAATTGGTGAAGGCGAAGTTTTTTATAAAGGCGAAAGAAGGCCTACAGCCGAAGTATTTACAATAGAAAACCTACAGCCAATCGAAGTAGAAATCCGCGAAGGGCTTGCATTGATGAATGGTACTTCTGTCATGACCGGAATAGGCGTTGTCAATGTGCACCATGCAAATAAATTATTGGATTGGTCGTTAAAATGTGCCTGCGCGATCAATGAAATAGTCCAGGCTTATGACGATCATTTTTCGGCAGAACTCAACAATACCAAACGCCATAAAGGGCAACAGGAAGTAGCGGAACGCATGAGAACAAATCTTGCCGACAGTTCGCTGATCAGGAAAAGGGAAGACCATTTATATTCAGGAGAAAACACAGAAGAAGTATTTAAGGAAAAAGTGCAGGAATATTATTCATTGCGCTGCGTGCCTCAGATTCTCGGACCGATTTTGGAAACAATCAACAATGTCGCGGCTATTCTCGAAGACGAATTTAATTCGGCTAATGACAATCCGATTATCGATGTAAAGAACCAGCATGTTTACCATGGCGGGAATTTTCACGGAGATTATATTTCACTCGAAATGGACAAACTCAAAATTGTGACGACCAAACTAACAATGCTTGCAGAACGCCAGCTCAATTATTTGCTGAATTCTAAAATCAACGAAATCCTTCCGCCTTTTGTAAATCTGGGCACTTTAGGATTTAATTTTGGAATGCAGGGCGTACAGTTTACGGCAACATCAACCACTGCCGAAAGCCAGATGCTCTCCAACCCGATGTATGTTCACAGCATACCTAATAATAATGACAATCAGGATATTGTAAGCATGGGTACCAATGCCGCGGTAATCACGGCCAAAGTAATTGAAAATGCTTTCGAAGTGCTTAGCATTGAATTGATTACGATAGTTCAGGCCATTGATTATCTTGGGCATAAAGATTCGGTCTCATCGGTAACAAGAGCGTTTTATGATGAAATAAGGGCGATTATCCCAACCTTCAAAGAGGATCAGGTGATGTATCCTTTTGTCCAAAAGGTAAAAAACCATTTGATAAATAATTAGTAAATTAGCATTAACCCAATTAAAATTTTAATTTATGAAAAAGCTTTTCTTTTTATTAGCGTTGGCGGTACAATTTGTAAGTGCCCAGGAATTGGCATTGGTCAGAAAAGATGAAAAATTCGGTTACATTAATAAAAGTGGTGAATTCGCAATTCAACCTAAATACAAGACAGCGAAGAACTTTTCTGACGGACTTGCAGCTTTCGAAGACAACGGGAAATGGGGCTACATCAATGCCAAAGGAGAAACTGTTTTGCCGGCAACTTATGACGATGCCAAGTATTTTGACAGCGGTATTTGCCTGGTGGCCAAAGACAAGAAATGGTTTTACATCAATAAAAAAGGCGAAACTGTAAATGCACCTGCAACCGAAAAATTGTATGATTTTGAAGAAGGAATTGCCTTCATCAAGCGCAATGATAAAATTGGATTGATCAATTCTAAAATGGAAGTAATTCTCGAACCCAAATATGACGTAATCAAATCGTTTGAAAACGGTCATGCCAGAGTAAAAAATAATGATCGTTGGGGAATTATCAACCAAAACGGGAAAGTCGTGGTTGAAGCTATTTATGATGATATCGGAAACTATTTTAAAGGATCTGCATGGGCTAAAAACGGTGATGCGTTCGGATTGGTAATCGCAGGAAAATTTACCGCTATTGCAGGCGTGGATAAAATTTGGGACTTTGCTTCACAGGATCTGACGTATGCGAGAAAAAATGATAAAATCGGATTTATAGATTTAAAAGGAAACTGGGTTATTGAGCCGCAATTTGATAAAGCAAGGGCATTTGTTAAAAATTTAGCACCCGTACAAATAGGAAAAAAATGGGGTTACATTAATACAAAAGGAACGATTGTAATTGAAGCTGCTTACAATGATGCCGAAATTTTCAGTCAGGACGGATTGGCTCCGGTAAAAGATAAAAATTGGGGCTTCATCAACGAAAGCGGAAAACTGATAATCCCAACACAATACAGCATCGGTTCGGGCGGAATTAGCGGAATCATCGCACTTTTTAAAGAAGAGCCAAAAGGATTTATCAATGGTATTGCCAGAGTTAAAAACGAAAAAAAATGGGGTTTCATCAAAACAGACGGTCAGGTTTTGGGCAACCAATGGTATGAAAATGCTGAAATTTTCCACAAATAAGAATCCATTATGAAATGTGCTTTAGTAACCGGCGGTTCAAGAGGAATTGGGAGCGCTATCTGCCAAAAATTAGCAGAAGAAAGTGATTACCACATCCTGATCAACTACCAATCTAATAAAGAAGCAGCCGAAAAAACCCTGGATGAAGTCATCAAAAAAGGCGCTACAGGAGAAATAATTGCTTTTAATGTTGCTGATTTTACAGAAGTGACCAAAGCGTTAACCCAATGGCAGGAAGCCAATCCCGAAGCCATTGTTGAGGTAATCGTGAACAATGCAGGAATTACTAAAGACGGCCTTTTTATGTGGATGACTCCGGAAGACTGGTCAAATGTTGTCAACACCAGCCTCAACGGTTTTTTTAATGTGACTAATTTTTTTATCCAAAAAATGCTACGCAATAAATTTGGTCGCATTGTTAGTATGGTTTCCGTTTCAGGCGTAAAAGGCACAGCGGGACAAACCAATTATTCTGCTGCAAAAGGCGCTGTTGTAGCCGCGACGAAAGCATTGGCACAGGAAGTCGCCAAACGGAATATAACCGTTAACGCAGTTGCTCCTGGTTTTATCAGGACTGACATGACCAGCGAATTGGATGAAAAAGAATTAATCAAACTGATTCCCGTCAATCGTTTCGGAGAAGCCGAAGAAGTTGCCAATCTGGTGAGTTTCCTAGTTTCACGAAAAGCGAGTTACATCACGGGCGAAATTATCAATATAAACGGAGGAATTTATTCCTAAACAGCGATATAAAATAAAGAATGGACAGAAGAGTGGTCATCACGGGAATGGGAATTTATTCATGTATCGGAACCTCATTGCCTGAAGTAAAAGAATCATTGTACAACGGAAAATCCGGGATCGTATTTGATGCTGAACGCAAAGAATTTGGCTTCCGCTCTGCGCTGACAGGAATGGTTCCAAAGCCGGAATTAAAAGAATTGCTTTCAAGAAGACAGCGCATCAGTATCGGCGAAGAATCAGAATATGCTTACATGGCTACTTTAGAAGCGCTTCGCACTGCTAAAATCGATGATGCTTATTTTGATGATAATGAAGTGGGTATTATGTATGGCAATGACAGTGTTTCAAAAGGAATCATTGAAACTACCGATATTATCCGTGATAAAAAGGATACTGCTTTAATTGGCTCGGGTGCTATTTTCAAATCGATGAATTCAACCGTAACCATGAATTTGTCAACCATTTTCAGGCTAAAAGGAATCAATCTTACCGTGAGCGCGGCATGTGCCAGCGGATCTCATTCTATTGGCCTTGCCTATTTTCTGATAAAAAGCGGATTGCAGGACATGATCATTTGCGGAGGCGCACAAGAAATCAATAAATACGCAATGAGCAGTTTTGACGGTTTGGGTGTTTTTTCTCCAGACGAATCAGAACCTTCCAAAGCATCAAGGCCTTTTGATTCCTCGCGTAACGGATTGATACCAAGCGGCGGCGGTGCCACTTTGATACTTGAAAGTTACGAGTCGGCCATCAAACGCGGCGCAACAATTCTTGCTGAAGTCGCAGGATACGGATTCTCATCAAACGGCGGCCATATTTCCACGCCTAATGTTCAAGGACCGGCAATTGCCATGCAACGTGCGCTAGATGCAGCGGGATTACAACCATCTGAAATTGATTACATTAATGCACACGCGACTTCAACTCCGGTAGGCGATTCCAATGAAGCGAATGCCATCTTTAAGGTTTTTGGCGAAAGCAATCCTTATGTAAGTTCGACCAAATCAATGACAGGGCACGAATGTTGGATGGCTGGCGCAAGTGAAGTTATTTACTCGGTATTGATGATGCAGCATGATTTTATTGCACCAAATATCAACCTTGAGAATACAGATGAGGACTCCAAAAAATTAAATCTTGTTAAAACTACCCTAAATAAAAAATTTGATATATTTTTGTCGAATTCCTTTGGCTTCGGCGGAACCAATTCTGCACTGATTGTCAAAAAGTTCCAATAAACGATGAATAAAGAAGAGATTATACAGAAGATAAACGTGTTTTTGATTGATGAGTTTGAAGTGGATGAAGAGGAAATCCAGCCCGAAGCCAATTTAAAAGACACCCTTGGACTTGACAGTCTGGATTATGTTGATTTGGTAGTTTCTGTCGAATCTAATTTCGGCGTTAAGCTCGTGGAAGCTGATTTTGTGGGTATTGCGTCTTTCCAAAGCTTTTACGATCTCATCGACAATAAGCTAAAAGCGAAAAATAATTAATGAGCCAATGGGATGGTAAATCCAAAGGCAGCGTTTTTGGATATAAAATATTTGTCTTTTTTATCAATAAAGTAGGTATTCAGTCGGCTTATTTCATCTTGTGGTTTGTTGCCGGATTTTACTTTATTTTCCTCAAAAAAAGCAATCGGGCCATTTTTTATTATTTCCACCAAAGGCTTGGCTATTCTGCATTCCAATCCAGGAAATTGGTTTTCAAAAGCTATTACACTTTCGGGCAAACCATTATTGATAAGATTTCGATTTCTGCCGGAATGCGCAATAAGTTTACTTATGAATTCGACGGAATCGAAATTCTTAAAGATTTATTGGCGCAGAAAAAGGGCGGCGTACTGATTAGTGCCCATATCGGCAATTTTGAGATTGCGGAACATTTCTTCGGCGAAATTGACCTCGATTTCCAAATCAACCTTGTAACCACCGATCTCGAACATTCTGCGATTAAAAATTACCTCGAAAGCATTTCCAAAAAATCAAGCATCCGCTTCATTATCATCAAAAAGGATTTATCACATATTTTTGAAATCAATGCTGCGCTGGCGCGAAATGAACTCGTATGCTTTACCGGAGACCGCTATTTTGAAGGCGTTAAGGCATTAACCGAAGAGTTACTTGGGAAAGATGCCCATTTTCCCGCGGGACCATTTCTGATCGCATCAAGATTAAAGGTACCGGTGGTTTTCGTGTATGTCATGAAAGAACCTAAACTTCATTATCATTTGTATGCCAGAGAAGCTGCCGTAAAGCATCGGGATGAAAAAGCATTGCTCAAGGCATATACAGAAAGCGTCGAATCGATGGTTAAAAAGTATCCGTTGCAATGGTTCAATTATTTTGATTTTTGGAACCAGCTTGATGATCAGGATAAAAATAAAGTTTAACGGTTGTTAATTTTCGGTTCCTTTACCCGTTTTTGTATTTTAGCCAATATTCAGATGAATTATGGAAGAATTTGACACCATCATTATTGGCTCCGGAGTCGGCGGATTGGCAACTGCCATTTGTTTGGCAAGAGCAGGGCAGAAGGTGCTGGTCCTTGAACAGCACTATGTTCCAGGAGGATGGAGCCACAGCTTCACGTTAAACGGTCAGCGTTTCAGTCCGGGCGTACATTACGTCGGACTTTTAGAAGACGGAAAATCAACCAGTGATTTGTACCGTGGTTTGGGTGTGGCCAATGACATGGTTTTCTTCAGAATGAATAAAAATGCTTATGAACACTGCCTGATTGATAACGAAATGATCGATTTGCCTTCAGGTATCGAAAACTTGAAAAAATCGCTTTCCATTCGTTTTCCCAAAGAAGAAAAAAACATCAACGAATACGTGTCGCTTGTAGAAAAAGTAAGTACAGAACTGCAGCTTATCCCAAAACTGAAAGGTTTCTGGCAAAAAATCACCGTGCCTTTCAGAACCAAACATTTTGGAAAATTTGCGTTATTTTCACTAAAAAGAGTCGTTGACTGGCATGTAAAGGACGATTTGCTTAAAGCGGTTCTCAATATTCAATGTGGTGACCACGGACTTCCGGCTAACCGTGCCTGTTTTCCCGTGCATTGTTCTGTAATGAGCCATTATTTTGATGGCGGTTATTATCCAATGGGCGGCGGTGGCGGCATCATTAAGGCAATGACCAACGCCGTTAAAAAGCACAAAGGGGAAGTCAGGGTAAAACAAAGCGTGAAAAAAATTCTCCTACAAAACAATAAAGCGATTGGCGTCGAATTAAAAGACGGACAACAAATAATGGCTAAAAATATTGTTTCCAATGCAGATCCGTCGATTACCTATCTCAATTTGATCGGCAAAGAAAATTTGAGTAAAGCCATGATTAAAAAGCTGGCTGCGACAAAATATTCGGTTACGTCATTGATCTTATTTTTAACATTGGAAATGGATGTCACGCAGTTCGGCATCGATTCCGGCAACATCTGGATGATGAAAGATGAAAACGGCGACCAGAATTTCGAAGACCTCATGAAAAATGATATCGCCGAAGGAGAAAGTTTTCCGGCAGTTTTCATCAGTTGCACAACGCTCAAAGATCCGGTGAGTTTTAACGGAAGATATCATAATTTTGAGGTCGTTACTTATGTCGATTATGATAATTTACAGGATTTTGGAACAGATGACTATCATAGTGAAGAATACAAGATTTTCAAAGAAAAAGTCATTGGGAAACTGATGAATAACATTGAAAAAGTAATTCCTGGCGCGAAACAGAATATCGTTCAGGCCGAACTGGGAACGCCCAAAACCAACGAATTCTACATCAATTCTACCAAAGGAAATGTTTACGGCACAGAAAAAACGCTGAAACAGGTTGGGCCATTTGCCTACAAAAACAAATCGGAAATTGACAATCTTTTCCTGTGTGGCGCAAGTACGCTTTCTCATGGTGTTGGAGGTGCTACACATTCAGGTGTTATGGCGGCGTCGTTAATCCTGAATTGCACGCCGGAAGATTTATTGCCCGAAGACCCAAATCAAAAAATACGCATTTACGACGCTGAAAATCCGTCAGACTGGCCAGATTGGGTGCATACCAAAAGATCGGATAAAATCCGGACTTTTAAAGAAATTGTTATATAGCAGAATCGACTAAATTTGCATTTTAAAACCTACGAAATGAAAAATGTGCTCGTCATTTATTATTCCCAGTCGGGACAACTCGAAAGTATCGCAAAAACAATTGCGAAACCATTGTTGCAATCTGAAGACGTCAATGTATCATTTCATGAAATCCAACTCGAAAAACCTTTTCCATTTCCTTGGGATAAAGCTGCTTTTTTTGATGCCTTTCCCGAATCCTTTTTACAGATTCCAGCGCAATTAAAGCCAGTTCCGACTGAAGTTCTCAATAAGAAATATGACCTCATTCTGCTCAATTATCAGGTTTGGTATTTGTCTCCTTCCATACCGGTCAACTCTTTTTTGAAAAGTAGCGAGGCTGGAATTCTCTTAAAAGACACACCGGTTGTAACCATCAGCGGATCCAGGAATATGTGGGTAATGGCACAGGAAAAAGTGAAAGTCTTATTGCGTGAGAACCAGGCCATTTTAAAAGGAAATATCGCATTGGTAGACAGGGTTGGAAATTTAATCAGTGTGATTACAATTGTAGAATGGATGTTTAGCGGAGTGAAAAAGAGATACCTCGGCATTTTTCCATTGCCCGGAGTTTCAGATAAAGATATACAGGAATCTGTCAAATTTGGAGAACTCATCGATTTGAATCTTAAGAACGATACACTCGACAAACTTCAGCCGCAACTGATCGCCAACAATGCCGTGAAAATCAGTTCTTATCTGGTAACAGTCGATAAGACGGCTAATAAAATCTTTAATAAATGGTCGAATTTTATCAATTCCCGAAAAAATTCCCGAAAAATCTGGCTAAAAGTATTTAATATTTATTTGTTCCTCGCAATTTGGTTAATCTCACCAATTGTCTATATATTGCATGTTTTTACGTATCCATTGAAGATGCAAAAAATAAAAAAAGAAGCCCTGTATTATCGGGGTATTTAGAAGATTACATCCAATTATGTTCGAAGTATATATTACAAAATCAGGAAAATATTTACCCAATGACCCTGTTTCAAATGATGAAATGGAAAGCTATTTGGGACTTATAAATGACACGGCTTCCAAAGCGCGAAGGATTATTCTCCGAAACAATAAAATTGTCACGCGGCATTACGCCCTGGATAAAGAAGGAAACAGCACCCACAATAATGCAGAGTTGACCCAACTGGCAATCACGCAGTTATTTGATGACAGTTTTACGCCGCAGGACATGGAACTGCTTTCCTGCGGAACTTCAACACCTGATAATTTCCTGCCATCGCATGCTGCAATGGTCCACGGATTATTAAAAAACAAATCGGTAGAACTTAATTCATCAACGGGTGTTTGCTGCGCTGGAATGAATTCACTCAAATTCGGATACCTTTCCATCAAATCAGGAAACACTAAAAACGCAGTATGTACGGGTTCTGAACGTGTTTCTACCTGGACAATGGCCGATAAATACGAACACGAGGTAGTCAATCTTAAAAATCTCGAAGAGCAGCCGATTATTGCATTCAAAAAAGATTTCCTGCGTTGGATGTTATCCGATGGCGCAGGTGCTTTATTGCTCGAAAACAAACCCAATAAAAACGGAATTTCATTAAAAATAGAATGGATGGAAGCGTTTTCCTATGCCTATGAACTCGAAGCCTGTATGTATGCGGGCGGAGACAAACTGGAAAACGGGGACATCAAGCCATGGAGTGATTATCACCCCGACCAATGGCTTAAAGAATCTATATTCTCCATCAAACAGGATGTCAAATTGCTCGACGAACATATTTTAGGGAAAGGCGCTCAAAGCATGAGTGACGCTATGGCAAAGAATAAGATCACACCAAATGATATCGATTATTTCCTGCCACATGTTTCTTCCCATTATTTTGTAGCCGGACTCAAAGAATCCCTTAAAGAAAATGGGGTTGGAATTGCAGATGAAAAATGGTTTATGAATTTAGGAAAAGTTGGCAATGTAGGTTCGGCCTCAATTTATCTGGCTTTGGAAGAGCTCATGCATTCTGAAAAATTAAAAAAAGGAGACAGGATTTTATTGTCTGTTCCCGAAAGCGGCCGTTTTTCTTTTGCCTACGCCTATCTAACAGTTTGCTAAATGGAAAAAGCCAATCCGCCATTTGATAAAGATTTTGTAGCGCAATTATTGCCTCAGAAATTTCCTTTTGTAATGGTTGATAAAATGCTTTCCTACGCTGAAAATACCTTGATTTCAGGTCTGACAATACAAACCGGAAATATTTTTTTTGACAACCAATACCTCACCGAATCGGGTTTGATCGAACACATGGCACAATCCGTAGCCTTACACACCGGATACCAGTTTTTCCTTAAAAAGGAAACGGCGCCGACAGGATATATAGGCTCGATCAAGGAAATCGAAATCAAAGCGCTTCCGCAATTGGATGACGAAATTCAAACTACAATAACAATACTTCATGAATTTGCCGGAATCACACTCGTCGATATTTCTACAAAATTAAATGAAGTGGAAATCGCAAATGGTCAGATGAAAACCGTATTGGCTAAAGAAACTTAAAATGAGCACTTTAATAGACATAACCACTTATCTTCCACACCGCAAACCAATGCTCATGGTGGATATGATTTTGGAAATGGACGATGAAAAAGTAGCTACCGTTTTTAAGATTACTGCCGATAATATATTTATAAATGACAATACCTTTACAGAATCAGGACTCATAGAAAACGCCGCTCAAACCTGTTCTTCAATCGTCGCCAAAGACTATTTTGTAGATGAAAATAATGAAGATAAGGAAAATGCGAATGTCATCGGTTTCATTAGTGCGCTAAAAACCTTAAAAATATACACACTTCCTAAAACTGGGGATACGATCACGACCAAAGCTACGTTAGCTTCTAAATTCATCACCGAAACCTATACTTTATGTACCATGAATTGTCAAACTTTTCATAAAGATGAACTACTTTTGGAAGGAGAAATTAATTTGTTTATCCAGCAGATAGCTAAGTCATAAATAATCCCCCAAAGACCGGCTTTAATCAATAAATCAGCAAATGAAAAAGGAGCAAGTACCGCAGGACGAAGGCAATCTTTCCAAAAGCAACATGAAGGAACTGATTTATGCCACCGACGAAAAAGGAAATTATACCACAGCATTAAGCACAGGCTGGGAGCCCAAAACCATTGCGCTAACCAATTCAATAGAGGAAATTAATGAACGTGTCGCTGCTGCAAAAAATCAGGTAAAAAATGGAGAAGTAAGTCCGATTGTCTATTTCATGGAATTCCATAAAATGGATCCGGTCATTCTCTCAAGCTATGTAGGTATGTGGAAATGGCGTGTAAAAAGGCATTTCAGACCCAAAATATTCGCAAGGTTAAGCGATAAAATTCTACAGAAATACGCAGATACATTTGCTATTTCCATAGAAGAATTAAAAAATTTTAAAGCAGAATAATGGAAACCGGTTTTACACATCACCAATCAGCCCATTGTGAAAATGGAGTCGCTTCCAATTTGCTAAAGCATAACGGACTCAATATCAGCGAACCGATGGTTTTCGGAATCGGCTCGGGTTTATTCTTCGTTTATCTGCCATTCATTAAAGTCAATTATGCGCCGGCCATAAGTTATCGCCCAATGCCAGGCCAGATTTTTAACAAACTCGCCAAACGGCTCGGACTAAAAATAAAACGCGAGAAGTTTTCGAGTACAGCCAATGCGGTTAAAGCACTCGATGAAAATCTGAAAAATAACATTCCTTCAGGATTACAGGTTGGGGTTTATAACCTCACCTATTTTCCGGATGAATACCGATTCCATTTCAATGCCCATAATTTGGTGGTGTACGGGAAAACAGCAACAGATTATCTCATCAGCGATCCTGTAATGGAAACCGTAACGACTCTAACACATGACGAACTCAATAAAGTGCGTTTTGCCAAAGGTGCCTTTGCGCCCAGAGGCCAAATGTACTATCCAATCAGGATTCCCGAAAATGTAGATTTAAAAGGCGCTATTGTAAAAGGAATAAAAAATACCTGCCGTGATATGCTGGCACCAGTTCCGATTATCGGCGTACAGGGAATTCGTTTTGTAGCCCGGAAAATCCGCAAATGGCCTATTCAGCACGGAACCAAAAAAGCCAATCACTACCTTGCGCAAATCGTCAGGATGCAGGAGGAAATAGGAACCGGCGGCGGTGGCTTTCGGTTTATATACGCTGCCTTTCTCCAGGAAGCTGCTGTTATTTTAGCCGATGAGTCGCTGCGTGAACTGTCGCTGGAGATGACGGCTATTGGTGATCTATGGCGGGATTTTGCTGTAAATGCTTCACGGGTTTATAAAAACCGAAGCACTCAGGAAGATGTATACAATACTCTTTCCGATGAACTGCTGTCTATTGCTGACAAAGAAGAAGCTTTTTTCAAAAAACTAAGAGATACAATTAAAAAATACTAACCTGAAGCCAATTATCGAAATAACAGCACTATCCAAAAAGTACAAAGATGCAGAAATGTTTTCTTTGACAGATTTTACGCTGTCTGTTTTCGAAGGCCAGGTTTTCGGGTTGCTTGGGCCAAATGGTGCCGGAAAGACAACATTGATTTCCATGCTCTGCGGCTTGATAAAACCAACATCGGGTCATTTTACAATCAACGGACTTACTTATTCGGAAAATGATACCGAAATCAAAAAAATTATCGGTGTAGTACCACAGGAATACGCCTTGTATCCCACATTAACCGCGCGGGAAAACCTCATGTATTTCGGGAGTATGTACGGATTAAAGGGAAAACAACTTAAAGAAAAAGTAGACGAAAATCTCCATCTTTTGGGCTTGTTCAAATTTGCCGATAAACGGATCGAAACTTTTTCCGGCGGAATGAAACGCCGCATCAACCTCATCGCCGGGATTATGCACAATCCGCAACTGCTATTTCTCGACGAACCTACCGTTGGTGTTGATGTACAATCCAGGAATGCCATTATTTCTTATCTTAAAAAACTCAATGAAGACGGAATGACGATAATCTACACTTCGCACCATTTATCGGAAGCAGAAGATTTCTGTACAGATATCGCCATTATAGACCGCGGAAGGATGTATGCCCACGCGACACCTGCTGACCTGATTGCCAAAACGCACAATGCCCGCAATCTCGAAGATGTTTTCATCGCACTAACCGGAAAAGAACTCAGGGATGATATATAAATTATACATGTCGGTGCTCAAGGAATTCCTGTTGCTCAAAAGAGATATGGGTGGCGTGATCATTCTTTTTATCATGCCTCTCGTACTGATTATTGCCGTTACCTTAATTCAGGACAGTACTTTTAAAACGGTCAGCGATGCGAAAATCCCAATCCTACTGGTCAATAATGACAACGGAAAGGTGTCTCAGGAGGTCTATCAAAATCTTGAAAAAAGTGAAGTTTTTACCGTCATAACAAAAATCGATGGGCAGGCAATAACAGAAATCCAAGCTAAGGAAGCCGTTTTCAAAGGAAAATACCAATTGGCGATTATCATTCCGCAAAACCTGAGTGCCGATCTGCAATCGAAAATAGACCAGAATGTAGGCAAAATCCTCAGCAACTTCGGATTGACAGATACACTTTCAGGAAAAATACCGCAAAAAGCAATAGCGCAAAAAGAAGTAAAACTTTATTTTGACCCTGCGGTCCAGATGAGCTTCAAAAATGCGGTCATGAGTTCAGTGGATAAAATGATCTCACAAATTGAAACAAAATCCATCTATGCTGCTTTTCAGGACCAGCTCGGCGAAGATACCGCTGCCTTTGAGCAGGAAAGCTTCATCACTTTTAAAGAAATCGTACCCAAAGTCGGCAATAAGGAAATCATACCCAATTCTGTACAGCACAATGTTCCGGCATGGACACTGTTTGCCATCTTCTTTATCGTCATTCCGCTGTCCATCAACATGATAAAGGAAAAATCACAGGGAACTTTCGTCAGGTTGCACACCAATCCCGTCCCGAATGTCATCGTGATGGGCGGAAAAACAATCATGTACCTCATCATTTGTATGATTCAATTTTATATGATGGTCGCTGTTGCGGTTTTTCTATTTCCGCACCTCGGCTTGCCTGCGCTCAATGTCGAAGGGAATCTTGTACTCATGAGCATCGTTGCGTTATTCTCCGGATTTGCTGCTATTGGCTTAGGAATCCTCATAGGAACGGTTGCTAAAACTCAGGAACAATCGGCACCTTTTGGATCTACTTTCACGATTATCCTTGCGGCCATTGGCGGTGTCTGGGTTCCGGTTTTTGCGATGCCCGAATTCATGCAGCACATTGCCAAATCATCTCCAATGAATTGGGGACTCAATGCGTTCTACGATGTTCTCCTTCGGCACGCCTCAATAATTGATATCGTACCGGAAATCAGCCTGCTATTTTTATTTTTTCTACTCACCATAACCATCGCATTATTGTATGATAAAAAGAAAAGAACAGTATAGCGAGGCCACGACGTTAACGATCTCGCATCCAATAAGGGTTCGGTTCAATGAAACAGACCCGCTGGGAATTGTGTGGCACGGATACTATATCACTTATTTCGAAGATGGGCGCGAAGCTTTCGGCCGACACCATGGCATTTCCTATCTTGATGTCGATAAACATGGATTTACAACACCTATTGTGAAATCGGTATGCGAACACAAATTATCACTGCGTTACGGCGATGTTGCCCGAATAGAAACGGCTATTGTCGATACACCGGCTGCCAAAATGATTTTCAGGTATACTATTTTTGATGCAGCCGATTCCATAGTTTGTACCGGAGAAACAGTTCAGGTATTCCTTGATAAAAACGGCGATTTAATGCTGACCAATCCTCCATTTTATGAAGAATGGAAACGCAAAGTCGGCTTATTAAAATAAAAATGGCAAAAGAAGTTTTCATAACAGCAGCCAATTGCATTACACCGATTGGGTTTGATATTCAAACGAATATTAAAAACATCACCAATGGCACTTCCGGCATTCAGCTACACGAAAATGCCATGATGAAAAATCCATTTTACGCTGCTATTATTGATAACGAACAGCTCAATAAGGCTTTCGCCAAAATTACTCAGGCTCCTTTCACAAGGCTTGAAAAAATGATGATTCTGGCATTGCATCCCATCGTAAATAATCCTGATAGCCGAACGGCTTTCATCCTTTCAACAACCAAAGGAAACATCACTGCGCTCGAATCCGAAGATATAGAAAAAGCGCAACTGTCAGTATTGGCCAAAACCATTGCAGATTTCTTCGGTTTTACAACAGAGCCGATCGTCATTTCCAACGCCTGCGTTTCCGGAATATTGGCCGTTTCAGTAGCCAAAAGACTCATTCAGGGCGGCATGTATGACAAGGCTTATGTAGTCGCCGGCGATGAGGTTAGTGAATTTGTCCTTTCGGGATTCAATTCCTTTCAGGCCATGAGCGATGCGCCTTGCAAGCCTTATTCTAAAAACAGGTCGGGCGTAACGCTCGGAGAAGCGGCAGCAGCAGTTCTCATTACAGCAGATTCCGCGAATGCGAAAACAAAAATACTCGGCGATGGCGCCATCAATGATGCCAATCACATTTCCGGTCCGTCAAGAACCGGAGAAGGGCTTTTCAGAAGCGTAGAAAGCGCCATGAAAGAATCCGGAGTAACGGCAGGTCAAATCGATTACATTTCCGCACACGGCACCGCAACGCCTTTCAACGACGAGATGGAAGCCATTGCATTCAATCGCCTGTCGCTTGAAAATGCCCCGGTAAACAGTTTGAAAGGATTTTACGGGCATACACTGGGCGCGTCCGGACTATTGGAAACTGTCATTGCAATCGAATCGGCATTGCAGGATACCTTATTCCCATCCCACGGATTTGATGGGTCGGGTGTCAGCCAGCCCATCAATATTATAGAAAAAACAACCGCCAAAAACATACGGTATTTTCTCAAAACAGCTTCCGGCTTCGGCGGCTGCAACACGGCCGTAGTATTGGAGAAAGTCAGCTAATTGGAAAACACAATGTACATACAATCGCTCTGCACCATTGGGAACAACGCAATAATTCTCAATGGGGAAACTGTTTTTACAACAGAAAATCAGCCATTTGCCGATTTCTCAAAGCAGGCTTACCACCACCTCGGCATCAGCTATCCAAAGTTTTTTAAAATGGACAGCCTGAGCAAACTGGCTTTCCTCGCGGCAGAAATGCTGTTGAAAGACGAACCCGAATCCGGCGATATTGCTTTGGTTTTTGCCAACAAGTCATCGAGCCTCGACACCGATATAAAATACCAGAAATCCATTTCCGACCCCGAAAATTATTTCCCAAGCCCGGCAGTTTTCGTTTATACGCTGCCCAATATCTGCCTTGGCGAAATTAGTATCCGCCATCAATTGAAAAGTGAGAATTCTTTCTTTATATTTGACGCGTTCAATCCGGAATTTATGGCCAGTTATGCCAATATCCTTCTGGAAACCCAAAAGGCAGGAAAAGTCCTTTGCGGATGGACAGAATATATAAACGAAGAGTATAAGGCGTTTCTATACCTAGTTTCCGATGATGGAACAACAATCCACAACAAACAAAATTTAGCAACAGCATACACAAAATAATTATGGAAGCATTAAAACAGGAATTAAAAGGAAAGATCATCGAAGTTTTGAATCTGGAAGATATCGCCGTAGCGGATATTAACGATGACGATGCGTTATTTGGAGATGGTTTAGGGCTTGATTCTATCGACGCTCTGGAGCTTATCGTAATGCTCGATAAGGATTACGGAATCAAACTGGTGGATCCGAAAGAAGGCAAAAACATCTTCAGGTCTATCGAAACGATGGCCGCCTACATTACAGAATACAGAACGAAATAAAGAATAAAATCCACAGCATGAGCACAGGCGTCGCCATTACGGGAATGGGAATCATCTCTGCCATCGGAAATTCGGTGGAGGAAAATTACAATGCCCTCATCAATGGACAACCGGCAATCACAAAGATTGAGAATATCAATACCGTTCATGCCGATGTGATGAAAGTAGGCGAAATCAAAAAGACAAATGAGGAGCTTATAGAAGAACTCGGACTCCCATTTGACAACAATTTTTCAAGAACCGCGATGATTGGGGCTATCGCTGCCAAACAAGCGGTTCAGAATGCAGGGATCACTTTGATTAATGAATACAGGACCGGACTCGTTTCCGCATCCAGTGTTGGCGGAATGGATGTTACCGAAAAGCACTACTACGATTATTTCGATAAGCCCGAACTCGTAAAATACATCAGCAGTCACGATGGCGGAGATGTCGCACAAAAAATAGCCGATGAGCTTGGGTTGGACGGATTGGTAACAACCATCAGTACTGCCTGTTCCTCCGCGGCCAATTCGATTATGCTGGGCGCGAGGTTAATCCAGTCAGGAAAACTGGACCGCGTGATTGTGGGCGGTACCGATGCCTTAGCCAAATTCACCATCAACGGTTTTAAAACCCTGATGATCCTCTCAGACACTTACAATACGCCTTTCGACAACAACAGGAAAGGACTCAATCTCGGTGAAGCCGCGGCTTTCCTTGTACTGGAATCAGAGGAATGCGTCAAAAAAGACAATAAAAAAGTACTCGCGCGCGTGTCAGGTTTTGGCAATGCCAATGATGCCTTTCACCAAACCGCTTCTTCAGAAAATGGAGAAGGTGCTTTTCTTGCCATGCAAAAGGCGTTCGCAACTTCCGGACTGAAACCTGAAGATATTGATTATATCAATGTTCACGGTACTGCAACGCCCAACAATGACCTTTCCGAAGGCAGGGCGATTATCAGGATGTTTGGAGAAGGGAATGTACCCGATTTCAGTTCTACAAAACCGTTTACCGGACATACATTGGCCGCCGCCGCCGCAATAGAAGCGGTATACAGCGTACTGGCCATTCAAAACAATGTGGTTTTCCCCAACCTCAATTTCCAAACACCGATGGAAGAGTTCCATATGATTCCGCAAACCACCCTCAAGCACAAAGAAATAAGGCATGTGCTCTCCAATTCTTTTGGATTTGGCGGGAATTGTTCAGCGGTGCTGTTTTCGAAAAGTGATTGATTAGTGTGGAAACTGCCAGAGTAGCTGGCTACTAATATTGAAGTCTTATAGGGTTTTGTCTGCTGTCAAATAGGGCAAGAATAACGATAGATGTGCTGTAGATTTCATAAACAATTAGATAATCCCGAACAATTTTAATCCTTGTCTTTTTGTCGTCTGTCAATTTTCCTATATCAGGAAATTCAGCAATGAATTCCGCAGCTTCTTTGAAAAGATTATTGAGCTTAATACTATATTCTCTTGACTTATTTCTCTCAATCCAATATTCAAGAATTTGAATTCTGTTATCCTTCGCTTGGAGTGACCAAATTATTGTTCGCTTAGCCATTTGTCTATTTCAGAATTGACCTCATTGTTAGTAAGCGACTGACCATTTTTTATTTGCTCCCGACCTTTTTCAATAGCTGATTTTTGAATTTTGGATAATTTGTAAACAATTTTCGTTTCATTGTCTTTAGAGAAAAAATTATACATTTCTTCCAGCAAATTTTTATTGTTGGAAGAATTTATTTCTTCAATTAGAAGTTTTCTAATCTCTACAGTTTTCATAGTAATAAATTTATAAGCTAATATAATGAAATACTTTTGACCAAATTGTTAAGAAGGTCTCGGCAACAGCTTGCCGCCACAGCTTGCTATCTCTTTTGCCTTGCGGGCTTAATTGCCTGCACAACAGGAGCCGGAGCCGGTCTTTTATCCTCAAAAGACAAAATAAAAAGTTTATGGTTCTCAATGGCAACGCCACTGTCAGATAAGTCTTTTACAAGCTTAAAATTCTTAAGCGCATCCTGCTCAATATTTTTCTCCTTAATAATGCGGTTAAATTGATCAGAGCATTCTTTGGCTGTCCGGTTGCAATAATTCATCCATTTCTCACCCGGTTTCAGGTCCTCGGTATAATAATGCAGCCAGTGCAGTTCGCAGGTTCCTTCTTCAAAAACATACTGTACGAGTCCGCCTTCAATGGCAATCTGCAGCTTTCGGGCTGCTTCGACCACTTCTAAAAAATCATTCTGGCGCCAGCCATATTCGCTTCCGCTCTGGATGCTTTTTTCTAATAAATGTACGGGAAGTCTATTCTCAATTGGTTCTGTCATATACTTGGTGTTAGGGAAATCAAATCGAAAGAAGCGGACTTCCCGGAATTAGTTTCGCTGGCGAAGTTATGAAAAATAGCAGATACATAATAAAAAATCCTGTCATTCTGCGACTTGAAAATAGTCGCCACAGCTGTTGTAAAGACGGTGATATTATTTTAACATTGCCTGATTCGCCAGTATTTGACTGGAAAATTCCTGATCGAATAAAAAATTAAACAAAAGCAATATGAAAAAGTCCTTATCAGTCGGTTTGTTTTTAGCAGCATTATTTGTTTTGATGGTTATTCTGATGATGCTGTTAGGAGAAACAGAAATCAAGTTGAATAACGAGAAACTAAAGAACACCTTTTCTCAAAGTCAGTTCAATAAAGACTATTACGAATCAGATAAATTTCTATTGATATATGTCTGGGCAACTTGGAGTGCGCCCTGTGTTTCTGATTTCCCTGCATTAGAAAACCTGGCAGGCAAAAATAAAAACGTCCAATTCATATCCATTGCAATCGATAAAGACACCATCAAATTAAAAGAATACTTGTCAAAAAACCCGGGGTTAAAACTCAGAGACATCACTTTTCGAAATCTTAACAACAGAGAAACCATATATAAAAAAATCAATCTCATCGACCCGTTTGTCGATAATGCCGTCATTCAGTTTCATTCCATGCAAATTCCCTATACTGTTTTAATCAAAAACAAGAAAATTGTATACAAAACCCACGAAGACTTAAATTCGGATGCACTACAAACCATAATCAATACTAACAGCAATCCTTAAAGCCTCACTTTTCCCGCATCTCAGCTACCATCTGTTTCAACTCCATAAACTCCTGTTGGTAAAGAGACAAATGCTCGCGTATCGCCGTACCATTAACAGCCAGCTCGTCATCATTCAAAAAAGAAGTACTTCGGCTATCCCCAAAAAGCAACGGAAGATCAATCCCAAGATAGTCGGCAATCTTTAAAAAGTGATCAAGCCCAATACGGCTTTTCCAAGCTCAATCTTAGCATAAAATCATAAAGCCACTTAAACCGCAGATTAAGTGGGACCGTGTTAACAGTAGTGTTATATTTTGCTATATTTGGAGCATTAAAATCTATTTATAAAATACCATCATTTTTTTCACAAGCCAATTGGTTTGTAAAAAACACTCCTCATCACAAAGATGAGCAATTTCTTATGTGTTTAATTTTATAAATAGAAATAATGAAAAAAAATAAAATAGCCATAATTGGCGGGACAGGCAAAGCTGGAAAATATCTTGTAAATGAATTATTAAAACAAGATTTCCCTATAAAACTATTAATCAGAACTCCTGAAAAGTTACAAATTCAAAACCCATTAATTGAAAGTGTTGTTGGTAATGTCAATAATTATCAAAGCGTAAAATCATTATTGTTGGATTGTGAAGCGGTTATAAGTACGCTGGGTTTAGGTCAGCCAAATAGTGAGAAAAATATTTTTACTACAGCTACAAAAAATATTTTAAAAGTAATGGAAGAATTCAAAATCAGGCGCTACATTGTTGTAACTGGTTTGAATGTCGATACTCCATATGACTTGAAAAGTAAAAAAACGCAAGACGGAACTGATTGGATGAAAATGCACTTTCCGGAGACAACAAATGACAAACAGCTAGAATATGAAATCCTGACTGATAGTAATGTTAATTGGACTTTAGTTAGATTACCATTGATTGAACAGACAGATCAAAGAAGCATTGTAGGAGTAAGCCTTACAGATTGTCAAGGCGAAAAAATTAGCGCAACTGATTTGGCTGCATTCTTAATAGAACAATTATCATCAACAGATTACATTAGAGAATCGCCATTTATTTCAAACATTTAAATGATTAAAGCGGGTTCATTTGGACTCGCTTTTTTTTGCGATTCTCACGCTGTTAGCGGTTCTTGCTTGAATTTAAAGTCGAGTATGCAGATGCAAAATGCCAGAGCCGGAGAGGATGTACTGTTAATATTTTAACGCACAAAAAGCTGACCGTTTTAAAGTGTTGGAAATCAAATATTAGTAATTCAGCACTTATTTCTGTGCGAAAATGATATATTAGCTAAAAATGTATAGTATGAAAAGAAATTACTTTGCACTCATTCTTATCTTCTTATCGGTAACCTTACAGGCACAATTTGGACCGCCGGTGCTTATCAACTTGCCAACCGATACGCCAAGCACGAAACAATTTATTCGCAATGCGGATGTTGATAATGACGGTAAAAAGGATATTCTTGTTGCCAGCGGTTTTAATAATTTGGTGCGCTATTTCCACAACGCGGGCAATTTTACATTCGCGGCACCTGTTTTACTTCCCGGTGTCTGGTCGAACCTTTCAGGTATGGAGATCGCTGACTTAAACAACGATGGTAACCCTGATATGGTGACCATTGATAAAAATGCGGATAAACTCTATTGGCAAGCGAACAACAATGGTGTTTATGCTCCACAAATACTTATACAGGATAATCTTACCATCGAAGCAGGTCGTATTCTTTGCAGCGATTTTAATGGCGACGGCGCTACGGATATTGTAATTTTAAACCACATCAATGTTTTAATTTTCTTTAACGACGGTTTGGGCAATTTTTCGGCACCTCAAAATCTACTGCCACCATCTGAAGAAGGCGAATTGTATGATAATGTTGTGGGCTATTTTAACGATGATCCGTATATAGACATTGCAATTTCAGATGTCGGATTTTTTATTTTACTCAATGATGGCAATGGGAACTTTACCAAAACACCAGGTGGCGGCGGTTCGGCGATTTCATTTTTATTGGAAAGCGCCGATTACAATAATGATGGATTAGATGACATTGTTATGGATTCAAACACATTAATTCCGTATCAGAATTCTGCCAATGGATTCGCGGCGGTTTCGTCGTTTGCGCCTAACAACGAAAATTACCAAACGCTATTTTCAGCCGATTTGGACAATGACGGTGATTTGGATTTGCTGTCTGAAGACAACCAAACTTCAGCATTCTTTTGGTATGAAAATAATAATGTTGGCAGTTCATGGGTTCGGCACACGCTGTCAATGACAAATATGTTTTCATCCATTTATGGTGTTTCCGCGGCCGACCTTGATGGCGACGGTGATAATGACCTCATCAGAACATCTGGTAACGGTGAAGTGGCCATTTATGAAAACCAAATGACACTAAAAAACACAGAATTCAAAAATGACGATCTTGTATTGGTACCTAATCCGGCATCCAACAACGTTCTTGTAGCAGGAACAAAAACAGTAGAAGCCATCCAATTAGAAATTTATGACGTCAGTGGAAAAAAAGTAGCAGCATTCCAGGACGTATTGACCCATACAAGATTTGATATTTCAGAGCTTACTGCTGGGCATTACTTCGTGAAAATTGTTAATAAAGAAGGTGTGGTTTTTAAACGATTGGTTGTGGCTAAGTAGGGAAATGCCAAAGGTGATTTTTAGAATAAACGCGTCCGGCATTCGATTTTCAACTCAAAAAGAGAATATGTTGCAGCTCGAAATGGCCTCATTACGATTTAAATAATGCAGGAAGAGCAAACGATGATATGCGCTATAACAAAGTTTCTCTTCATTGTCCCAAAATTTGAGTAAAAAAAATTCTATTACCTTTCTCGACATATCTATGCTTTCCCCACATTGTCGCCATAGAGTTTGTTTTGTAATGTTTCCAAACTGTTCTAATATTGTCTAGAGAGTTATCATACGCAAATCAGCAATTGCGGCTACTGTATTTTAGCGTTGGTTACTTTTGAATTCTTATTTTTCTTTTAAATAATTGCGGATAGTCAATTACAAAGCCCGCAGAATCGACCTTGATTTCGGCCTCAAAATCATTTGGGATATTTTCATATTTAAATATGTCAGATTTGAGTCTCCTATATTGTTGCTTCACATGCTTTATCGCGTCTTCTAATAAATCAATATAGATGATATCAACTTTTGCTTCGTCCCCGACATTTAACTTGAGCCTGTTGATAGGTAAAGAATTAGTGAGTGGCGTTAATGGAATATCTACGTCACTACACCCGTCAAACTCCGGATGGATCTTGCCATTAAGAAACCAGCTACCCCGATCTTTTACTAATTCGATTTTTTTAAACTGGTTATTGATTCTCGCTTCTATTATGCAAGAATTGGTTGACCAATCATTGTCTAATACAATGTCATATCTAACGCGATAAATAGTCTCATTATATAAACCAATAATTATCGAATTTATCATTACACTGTCGGGTGTAGTTTCGACAATGCAATTCTCAAGCGAATAATACTCAATTCCCGACCAAAGAATGTTGTTTTGCATGCAGTAATTTATATTCTATTGTTCAATTTTTCTAAATATTTCTTTCATCGCAATCAAATCGGAAGCTTCCATATCTGTCAATCGGAGAGATTTGACCATTTTTATAGTTGACGATTTATATTTTAGAAAATGTTGCGTTTTTAAGTGAGATTCATAGGCATTTTTATCAGCATAAATTTCAAGTATTCTAATTTGATTGACATTTTCTTTTTGAAACAATGGAAGAATCGAAATAACGCCGGGTTCAAGACTAACGGAAGCGCTTGCTTCTTCATTCAAAATAGCTAAATATTCTTTTTGGAAAGAGGGCTCAATTTCGATTTCCGAGATCCGTATAATCATATCACTTTTTTGAGCAATTATAGCGTTGTTAAATAAGAGAAAGAGAAGGATGATTACAGATGTTTTCATATTTAATCTTTAAAATGGTAACGATTTGTTGTCCCGAATTATTGCCGGTAACGTTTGGACTGTAACCGTCAGTTGCGGCCCAAGATAAAACTTCTTCGTAAAATAGGAACCCAACTCTGAAACCATAAATTGCTTAGCTGCGCTGTTATTGTTGACCATTTCGTCCAATGTTACTGACTGGTCTGATCACTTATTTTAAAGTTGCCGGCGGAGATTCGTAAAGAATTTAATCTAATAAAGCAACCTGTGTAGCATTTAGGTTAAAAGTTGTGGCGAAAACAAACTCAATTAAGAATTCCTAAAATAACTTCCACTATATTTTGACTTGATATCGGCTTAACCAAATAACCTGACAGTACGCTGATACTTTTAGCTTTTAAAACATCTTTTTCATCAACAGAAGAACTCACCATATAAATCACTACTGTCTTAGGCATCATAGACCTTATAAGCAGGTACTCCTCCAGAAACTCCCATCCATCCATAACTGGCATGTTTATATCTAAAAATAGAACGTCAGGAATGTTTTCTACATTGCCCATCTCATCCTTTAGGAAATTAATTGCTTTCAGCCCATTTGAAAACACTATAATCTTATTTACCAGGTCACTCTTTTTTAGCAAGAGTGATGTAGTGAACTGATAGATATCATCATCGTCTATAATACAAAAAGTGTTTATCTTTTTCATAATTTTTTTTTAGGAAATGTCCAAAGTCTAAGTCAATTTTTTTAAAACTAGCAAATTTTTTTAATTAAGAATTATTAACATTAAAATAGATAATAATTTTTGTTCCTTTATCTACTTCACTTTCAGCATAAATTGTGCCTCCCATAGTTTCGATTTGATTCTTAGTAATAAACAAACCTCTACCTTTCGCATCAGGATACTCGTGAAATGTTTTATTTAGTCCAAAAAGTTTTGCTCCATGCTTTTGTAGATTAATGCCCATTCCATTGTCTTCACAGGTTACGCTAATCATTCCATCTTTATCGATGTACGATTTAAAGGTTATTTGTGGTGCCCTGTTTGGCGACCTATATCTAATCGCATTGGTTAGTAAGTTTAAAAAAATGCTTTCAAGGTACACTTTTGGATAATTAATTTTCTCACAAGCACTGAAATCGTAAGCAATAGTGGAAGCCGTTTCCTTAATCTGCATTTCCAGATTAATTATATGGGCTGACACAATATCCTGAAAGAAAAGTTCTTCTTTCGCTATTTCAGTATCTTGGCGTATTCGAACGGCATTCGTCAAATCCGTTACCGTAGTGGAAAGGTTTTCAAAGGCGATGTCAATTTTTTGAATGAACACGTTTCGCATATCGTCATCTGTCTCCTCTTTCAGGAGATTTAACAAAGCCGCCAAATTGGCAACTGGAGACCTTAAATTGTGTGAAACAATATACGTAAAGCTTTCCAGGATCTCCCTCTTTTTTTCTATCCGGTCTGCCAGTAACTTCAGATTATCAATATTACGTTTAAGTTCCAGCTCATACAGTTTCTGATTGGTAATGTCTCTGGTTATTGTCAAGACATCTTCAGCCATTTCACCGCCTTGATTTTCAAGCGGTATGACTGATAGTTGAAAATAGCTATGCTGATCGATAGTAGTATTCATTTCAAATTCAAACGTTTCAGTTTTATTTGTTTTGAAAACAGATTCTACGTGGCGAATGAATAATTCCTTAAGCTTGCCATCGGCTTCTCCCTGCACTTCCTGAATATTCTTGCCAATAATATCTTCAGCTTCCAGATTTCGTACTTTGCGGATCGAATCATTGATGAACCGATAGGTTAAACTCTTGTCTATACGCGTAATGATATCCGGATTACTATTTACCAATGTCTTGAATTGATTCTCACTGATCGATAACTTTTGGTAGGCGATGGCCAGGTCTTTCGTTTGTTCCTCAATGATTAGTTGCAAATCTGCGGGAGACCGATACTGTAATGCTTTTGGAAGGAAACGGTAAAGCACAAAAACAGTAATCCAGGATACCAATGCCGTCATAATTAAAACTACTGCATTTAGCCGGTATAACGGAATCCAGAATATAATAGCGTCCACAAAATGCGTAGTGCCGCAAAAAAAGATGAAAAGCATAAAACAGATGAACACTCTGTTAAATATCCTTTCTTTCCTTTTTTTGACAAATTTGTACAAGAGGAAGGGGATAGACAGGTAGGCTAATCCGGTGGCGATATTTGCCGTGATGTAAAGCCAGCCGAGCGTCTCTGACCACTGCCCGCAAATCCATCGGGGCATAAAGCCGCCAGGACTGAAAAGATTATCTACGATTTCGAAAATTTCATTCATACCCCTATTAATTTTGTTAGCAGTCTAATCTCATAGCATCTAGGCTATCTAGGCTATACAATCATTTTTATATACGGTTAGATGCTTGCCCATACGTGTCGCCGTAAGGGAATTTGCGATGCCAGCGGACTGAGTTTTCTCTGCCAAGATAGGGCTTTCTTAGTGAAAACAAAACTTTCAACTCACTAAAAACCAGCAATTTTGGCTAGCGGCGGTTAGCAGCAGGCATTATTCATCGATCTTTTTAGATTTTTTGGGTTCGAAAGTCCTTATGCGTTGAATGTTTAGTTTATGGCTCAATTAATTATGCTTTAGAATAAATATCCTTAAAAAACATTGCTTATCAAAAAAAGGGGTAATTTCGCAGATAGCAAGTTGTTTCAATACCAACTTGCGTGACAAAATGAAAAACTACGGACGGCTCTTTAACGAAAGTCCGGCGCCAATGTATATCTATGACGACCGTACATTTGAATTTCTGGCGGTTAACGATGCAGCCCTGCATCAATACGGCTACACTCGGGAAGAGTTTCTTTCTGTGAATGCCACACATATACGGCCATCAGACGCGATCGATTTTTTTACAAAAGCCAACCAAGACGTTCCATATAGTTACTTTGACTTTGGGATCTGGCAGCATATCCGAAAAAACGGCAACGTGTTTTACGTGCATATCTATGCGCATAGCACAAAGTTCAATGGAAGAAGTGCAAAATCAGTCCTGGCAGTAGATATTGACCAGAAGGTAAAGACAGAAACCGCACTCGCCGAAAAAAGTGCCGAGATTATTAACATTCTCGAAAGCATAACAGACGGTTTTTATGCACTTAATAAAAATTGGGAAGTTACCTATTTCAACAAAACTGCCGAAAAAATACTAGGGCGTAAGCGAGAAGAAGTAATTGGTAAAAACCTATGGGACTCTTTTCCGAATTCCAGAGAAGGGAAATTTTACAGTGAGTATGTAAAGGCAATGACAAAGAAGATTAGTGTACATTTTGAAGAATTGTACGCTCCGCTAGGCGTCTGGGCATCGATGAACGTTTACCCGACAAAAGATGGAATAGCAGTTTACTTTGTCGACATAACTGCGCAACATAATTACCTAAAGATGATTGAAATGCAAAATGAGAAATTTAGGGAAATAGCTTGGTCGCAATCACATGAGGTTAGGGCACCGCTTACAAACATTATTGGGCTTACCGCATTATTCAATTTTAAGGATTCTTCAGACCCTCAAAATGCAGAGCTGATGCGATTGGTTAGTGAGAGCGCTAAAAATCTCGATGATATCGTGAAAAAAATAAATTCCAAAGCTTTGCAAACCGGATCAGATCTACTTTATTAAACTATATGCGCTCCTGGGAGTGCCCGTGCATTATGTCACACTTTTAGAATCAAAGTAAGGCCATTTGTACTCTTGTTCAATCTAAAAACAGCATTAATATTCATAGGACATTATAGCCGAACCTCACTTTTCCCGCATCTCAGCCACCATCTGTTTCAACTCCATAAACTCCTGCTGGTAAAAAGACAAATGCTCGCGTATCGCCGTACCATTAACAGCCAAGCTGTCATCATTCAAAAAAGAAGTCCTTGGGCTGTCCCCAAAAAGCAACGGAAAATCAATCCCGAGATAGTCGGCAATCTTTAAAAAGTGATCAAGCCCAAGACGGCTTTCACCTCGCTCAATCTTAGCATAAGAACTTTGTGTAATGAATAGATAATCGGCAACTTCCTGCTGCGAAATCTTCTTTGCAGTCCTTGCCTGCCGTATCTTCTCTAAAATAAAAGGAATCCCCATAATTTATTATTTAGCAAATTCTAAGTAGGTAGCTTGGGGGAATACAATTTTAAAACAATACACTCAAAAAAACTAATAAATCACCAAATAGTTACTGTCATGATACGACTAAAATAGTCCTGAAAGCGGTTGCCACTTTGATTATCTTTTTCCCGGGAAACAGTTTGGTATTAAAAATGGAATGCAAGCAAAAACCTGCACCAATTAGGGTTGAAAAAAGTAAAAGCAGGATTATAAATATTTTTCGGGACGCAAGACTTTCCCGAATGAAAAACCGGCAATGGGGCGAGACGCTGTTATTGTGACTTATTGCTTAATTTGACTAATTTGGTTTAAAGTATATTCCAAATCTTCCATCTTATTTGTCCCGATTAATAATCGGGTATTATTAGTAAATATAAGTTGTAATCCTTTATTGCCAGAAATATTTAGCGCTTTTCCATTTCCAGTTCCATACCTGAAACCCCAACCACCATATTCGCCAATCGGACTATATTCTCGAACAAACGCTTTATCTATTTTTTCCCAGACATATTTTCTGTAAGCAATTTGAAACGGAAAGAATCTAACATAAATACCATCTTCCTTTACAATAGTCTCGAGTTTAATAACAAGAAATAAAATGGTAACTAATAAAATAACAACGAAGCCAATAATCAATGGATTGTTAAGGATTGCGTTGTCAGCGGATACTTTGCTGCCAATAGTTTTTTTAAAAATCCCAAAAAGGAACATGCCATTTATCCCCAAAAGTAAAAGCCAAAGCCACCATTGTTTAAATTTTTGTCTTTCAGCAAATAGAATCTTATTTTCCATCATTTGGTGGTTTTATTTTTGGCCAATGTTACTCAACATAATCACCAATGTTTCGTGGCTTCGCGCAGGTGCGGAAATGGAAGTGTGTAGTCTCCACTACCCAAAACGAAGTGATAAAATGTACAGTTACAATTTAGAAAACCAGCAATAGCGTGAAGTGGCGGGTTAGCTGCTGTGCTGGATTTTCATCCACTCTTGTTTTGACATTTCAAATTTCACTTCATTTTTTCCATGCATCCCATTTTGTTTCCATCCTGAATGGAGATAAAATTTTTCGGCCCTTGTATTTGGAGCTGTTCCCAGCCAAACCTTTTCTTTTCCGGTTGAAAAATACCAATCAAGCATGATTTGCTGAAGTTTTTTTCCAATACCTTTTCCTTCAAATGCAGGAAGTAGAAAAAGTGCCCAGATATTTTCTTCTTTTAAGTCAGCGATTGCAAACCCGACAATCCGATTGTCAATTTCACAAACCCAGCCTTTGCCGCGATGGAACATAAAGTTTTCGCAATCCAGGTCAGTTACCAATGCCGGATTTGATAACATATTTTCTTTTACAGAATTCCTGACAACCTGAATTTGTTTGATGTCTTCAATTGTTGCTTCGCGAAATTTCATATTTCAATTTGGTTTATAGTTTCAGCGCGTGAGCATTGCAGTTACGGTTAGGAAGCGTAAGCGCAGCCGCGGAAGAAAGCGAACGGATTTCTCTCCGCCAAGATAATAATTTTTCGTAAAGAAAATCATGAATAAACCTGACAACCGCAATGAGGCGAGACCAACGTTACCGCTTGGCTGAAAAACCTCACAAGATATTCCAGCAATTCCAATTTCTATCACAATAAACGACACGAGAGAACCAAAAGCCGAAGGCTAATTTAGTAACACGATCAGTTTCCAGGGGTAGCAATTAGATTAAAAAAAGAAAGGGGATCAAAATGATGCCCCTTTCTGCCTACTAAACCAAATAATTATAAATTGGGCAACAAAACTTTATCGAGAACGTGTACTACGCCGTTAGACGCTTGTACATCGGTGGCTACGATATTAGAAACGCGGCCGTTGTAATCGGTAATCTTTGCGCCGCCGGTCAAGCCGATGGTGAAGCTGCCACCTTCATAAGTTGTTACCGACTGGTTGTTGGTAAGGCTCGCTGCCAATACATTGGCACCCGTTACTACGTGGTATTTTAAAGTGGATTCTAGTGTAGCTTGCGGAACATCAGCAAGGCTAGCTAACCCTAGTTCAGTAAGCAAGCTTACAAAAGCGCTGTTCTTTGGTGCAAAAACCGTAAAAGGCGAGCTCGCGGTTCCTGAAAGGATGCCTGCGAAATCGGGCTGGTCTCCTCTGGTGAGTGCCTGTACAAGGATTGAAAAATCAGGGTTGGCCAATGCATGGTTGACTACGGTTGGCAAACCGATTACGCCATTTACTACGTGGATTACGCCGTTTTCGGCGAGTATATCGGCAGTAGTTACAGTAGCGCCACCATTATCCACACCTCCATTGAGAACGACACCCGAAGCGGTGTTGACAAACATACTCAAAGTGTTGGTCGTGGATGCGCCGCCTTTGGCCAAAGTCTTGACATAGCCGGTTGACAATTGCGAAGAAGTCACTGCGCCCGATACCACGTGGTTTAAAAGAATTTCTTTTAGTGCGGCAACCGGAACCTGATCGACATTATCATACCCTTTGTCTTCGAGGAACGCAGAAAATGCGGCGTTGGTTGGTGCAAAAACGGTGTAAGGCCCTTGTCCGTCAAGGGTAGCAGCCAATCCGGCGCGGCCGAGTGCGCTAACCAAGATGGTGAAATCGCTATTTCGCGAAGCGATGTCGGTAATAGAATTCCCTGCAACAGGAATGATTGGATCGTCGTCATCTCCGCACGAAACGATAGAGACCGTCAGGAATAGAAACAATAAAGTTTTGAAGTACATTTGTGTTTTCATAAAATTGATTTTTGTTTAATTAAGATTGTTTTGTTTAATTAATTTGATACTAAGTTAAACATAACAGCTTATTGTGTATCAATTTTAAGAAAACGTTAAACAATGTTAAACGCTTGATTCGATGTGATTTAGGCTACAAATGAGGCTTTATCAGCGCTGAAAGCTCATGATAATCGGATGGTTTTTTTAAAAAATGTTCAACACCGAGTGTTGTAGCTTGGGCTACTATCGCATCGGTATTGCTATTTGATAGGATGATGACCGGAATGTCAGAAAGGTGCGCAGCATTTTGAGCTGCGATAGGAACTCGGGTGCGTGCATGGTGGTGATGAAATAGTCGGGCAGAATCACATCGGGTATAACTTCCTTCGATAAATACTCGAGAGTACCAAAAGCCGAAGGCTAATTTAGTAACAGGACCAGTCAGCGGTAACGTACCGGCACTACAGCGGGTTTAGGACTGAATTAATCCCATTTCGGATTTGCCAAATCTTCCAAATACAAACCGATTTTTTCCATTAAGCTTAAAACCCCAATCTCGCCAAACGGCCTTAAGTTTACTTTTCTTAATTTAACTACATAATCAGAAAGAACAAAAGAGAGGAGTAAGGTTAACTTAACGGCCGGAACTTCAGATTCCGATAACAGTGATAATCCCCTCTCTTTTCTACTTTAATTTCGTACAGTTCTGTGAGACCTGGATCTCGTTTTCAAGGCGATGAAAACAAAGTAGATTGTCCTTTCCTAAATAAATTTCTTATGAATAAAGTTAGCAAAATTTTCGGTATCGACATCAGCAAGGATACTTTTGATGTTATGGATAGTGATGGCAATCATTATCAATTCTCCAATAATTTTAAACACTTTTTAAAGTTTTTAAAATTGTTGGACAGCGATTCCCATTGCGTTATGGAAGCCACAGGATATTATCATTACCAGCTTGCCTATTTCCTGTCCGAACACAATATCAGGGTCTCTGTAGAGAATCCCTTGTCCATAAAACGGTTTATCCAGATGAAACTCAGCAAAATCAAAACCGATAAATCAGATGCAAAAATGATTTGCCTCTATGGCCAGCAGATGGATATGAAACTTTGGAAAGGTCCATCTGCGAATCAATTGGAATGCTTGCAGATGTTAAGCGCTTTGGATATTTACACCAAACAGGGTACTGCCTTACAGAACAAGATACAAAGCCATCAGGTATTGTCAAATCCAAGCAAAACAGTAGTCAATTCACTTAAAAGAACCCTTAAGAGCCTGCAAAAGGAAATGGTTTTGATTGAAGAGCAACTGACAGATCTTGTAAAATCCGACCACCGGCAGACACTGACCAAACTTCAGAGCATTCCCGGCCTGGGACGTAAAACGGCGATAATGCTTTTAGTGGTTACCGATGGTTTTAATCGTTTTGAAAATGCCTCCCAGCTTTGCTCCTATACAGGGCTGACACCCGTGATCAGGCAATCGGGGACAAGTGTTTACGCAAAGCCCAGAATAAGCAAGATAGGCCATGCAAAACTGCGCAGCTTGCTCTTTATGTGCAGCCTGACCGCGTGTAAACACAATAAAGCCTGTAGGGAAATATTTGAAAGGATTACCAACAAAGGGAAAAGTAAAAAACTGGCTCTGATGGCTGTGTGCAATAAGTTGCTAAAACAGGCATTTGCAATAGCAAAATCAGGTTTGGAATATGATGCAACTTATCGAAGTGTTCTAAAAAATTAAATGGAAAATATTTGCTTTTTAGCACAGTTCTCTGTTATGGTGCGTTTTTTCTTGTTACTATGTTAAATTCTTTCTGCATTTTATAAAATGAAACGGATAATTTTCAACCACTTCTGTTACTTCAAAAAGTCCTGCATTTCCAAATTCTGCTTCTATGGTTTCCTTGTCATAAAAGAAGATTTTGACACCACCGAACATTTCAAATTGATCTTTACTTATAAGTTTTCCTTGTCCAAAAGTTTCAGCGTCTTTCGTAATTGCCGTAAACACCATAAAGCCATTTTCTCTCAATTGGTTAAAACAGTCTTGGATTAGTTTTTTTCTTTCCTCTTCGTCCAACAAATAAATTAGTCCGTAGCAAAATATTCCGTCATACAGATCGTTGTCAAAAGGCATTTCAGTTACAGAACCGTGGTAAATTTTCAAATCATTTCCAAAGTGTTTTTGAGCTAAATCAATGGCTGTTTGAGAAATTTCAATACCCGTTACAGTTATCCTATTGTCTATGAAAATTTGAGCATTTCGTCCGTAGCCAATGCCTGGAATAAGCACATTTCTTATTTTATGCTCAATAAAAAAGTCCTTTGTCAGAACAGTAGATTTTGCAGGTTTTAAACCCCACATTTCTTGCTTGTCTTTAAATGCTTCTTCCCAAAATTCAGTCATTGTTTATGTTTTTAATTCTTGAGTGGTGTCGCCTTTCAAAATGCACCATAACGTCTCGCAGCTTTGCCTTGTTTCGGAATAAAAAGAACTGATTTTCTTCCGCCAAGATAATTATTTTTCGTAAAGAAAATCACGAATGAACCTGAAAACCGCAATGGGGAACGGCTGTTAGCGATACTATTATCTATAACCAAACCTTATTTTTTTCAGTCGCATCCAAAACATCAATATTTAAGGCCATTTTTAAATGTTCAGCAACTTTAAAAGCATCGCTTTTTTCGTCAGTTTTATAAACTGTAATATGTTTACGGTTTTTAAAAAACAAATTTATAAAGACTGCATCAGTTTTAAGTATTACCGAATTTGCTATTGAACCCACTCTAACGCTATCCTTTGCCCGAAAAACAGACAAATATTCGAATTCTGGGCATGGTTTCCATTTGCCAAAATGAAACCCTAAAAGAGATCTGATTTCTCGATAAGTATTATTCCCTAAATCAATTTGTGTACCTTCAGTAGTCAAAAAGCTTAAACCAAGTCCAAGGAAAAATATTCCAACAATTACATTATTGAATAAGAAAACATAAAAAGACAAAGGCAATAAAACCAATCCAAGAAGTAGTTTCCAAAATGTCGTTTTTTTTAAATAAGTAATGATATTCTCCATAAGATTAAATTCTGTTATTAGTTAAGGTGTCAAACATTATCGCTAACGACCCGCGCATAGACGACGTTGCTGTTCAAAGCGTACTGCGTTTTCCCTGCCAAGATAAAACTTTATTCGTGAAATGAAAGTTCAACTCACCGAAAACCCGGCAATGTCTTGAAATGGCGGTTGGGCGATGTTTGTGTTTTTCGCTAAAACTGAAATTTATCCTATTAGTTATTTTGGTTTTGTTTAAGCTTGTATATTCTTATTAGAATTAAAACCAAAATTGAAATTGCTATGAAAAAAATGAACCCAATTCCGTCTCCGTAATTTGATCCAATTGAATGTGATATTAACAAAATTCCATAAACTACTGCGCCGGGAATCATTATCCCAAGAAAAATTATCAATATCAAGAATTTTAAATCTTTCATCTTTACATTGCCATATATGTTCTTTAAGTTGGTTTTTAAATCTCTCGTTAGAAATATTGCCCAACGTTTCGCTGGGCGTTGAGGGCCCGCTAAAGGCGATAGTACAGCAAGTTATTATTAATCTTCAACAACAAATGTATGAAAAATGTAACACAAACTATTGGCATTGACGTGTCGAAATTGACTTTGGATGCCTGTATCCGGACCACTGCAGGCCATAAGCAGTTTAGCAACGATATTAAAGGATTTAAACAGCTTATTTCCTGGGCCATGAAGCAAAAATCAGATTTAGAAGAAACCTTATTCTGTTTTGAACATACGGGCTGGTATTGCCTGATGCTCAGTTATTTTCTTTATGACAACAAACACGGTTACTGTTGTATAAATCCGATAGAGATCAAGCGTTCGATGGGTTTAAGACGGGGCAAGAGTGACAAGGCCGATGCATGGGAAATAGCAAACTATGCCTGGCTCAGGCGCGATGAACTAATCCCATCAATACCTCCGGCCAAAAATCTTCTCGAACTGCAGCGGATGATGGCCCTTCGTGACCAGCTTGTAAAACAGCTTACGGCCTGTAAGAACCTAAATAGCGGGATGCAGGAGGTCACTGTAAACCGGTCAAAAGATATTTCTTTAGGAATACTCTCAAAAAGCATGCGCCACTTAGATAAACAGATCAAGGCTGTTGAAAAAGCCATGGATGGGCTGATAAGCCAGGATGAGTCGATGGTTGCCAATTACAAACTATCCAAAACGGTGAAAGGCGTTGGGCGTGTATTGGCCGTCCAGATGTTGCTCCATACACACAACTACTCGCGATTTGCAAGCCCGCGTCAGTTCTCGGCTTATTGCGGATTAGTGCCTTATCCATACCAGTCCGGGACAAGTATACACGGACGCAACAAAACCCATCCGATCAGCGATAGGAAGATGAAAAGTTTATTGTCAATGTCGGCCATCAGCGCCATACAGCATGATAACGAACTCAAACTATACTACCGAAAACGGGTGGAGGAAGGCAAGCCGAAAATGGTGGTATTAAACATCATTAGAAATAAAATTGTATCAAGGGTATTTGCAACGGTCAACCGTGGAACGCCATATGTAGAAATGCAAAAATTTCTTGCTTAAAAGTTTGGATTTGATCTTGGAATGCCGCTTCTCGTCAGTTGCGAACTTCGTGACGGCATAATTTCTACTAAAATAAGATTTTCCAGCGGAAAATCAATAACTGGCTTAAACAAAATTCGCAATTGCGAGAAACGGCTGTTACCAGCAGACTATTTTATTCTGTTTAGTTTTTTTTCACGCTTGATTGTCCAACGTATTAAAAATATCAAAAGACCGCATGCTAACATTTTACCAAAAGCTGCGAAATAATTATATGGTTCTTCAATCTGCTTTATATTTTCGGAATTAGTAATTTCTATTGAATTAAAAAACTTTTCTTTGGCTTTTATATCGTAGGATTGAACTTTTGAATATATAAAAATATATGTAATACCATTTAGATATAAAATCAAAGTTTCAGCGCTTTGTTTTTCTGAATTTTTTTCTTTGAAAATCAGCTTGTAAGCATTGTAATCTTTAAATTTAATTTGAATTGAGTCTTTAAAAAACAATTCTTTTTTTGCCATAGCTTTAATTTGAAAACTGGCGATTGTTTTATAATTTTTCCATAACTCTTTTTCACTTTCTGGAAGTTGACTTTTAACCAAAGTTTCCACACGCATTGCTACATAAGAATCTTTATTGGAATTCAAATAAAAAGCTCTAAGTTTTCCTTCTTTTGTAACTTCATTAATTGTTTCTGTTTTTCCGAAAAAACCAACCGCAACATTGTTGTCAAGCTTTGTTTGACTATTAATAAGTAAAGGGAATATTAGAATTACGAAAGTTATATATTTAATCATATTTTCTACTTAGCAATGTGCTTAGTTTGCTGGTAACGTCTTGGCACTACAGCGGGTTTGGGACTAAATTAAGCCCTATTTTCGGATTTGCCAAAATCATCCCAAATACAAAACCATCTTTTCATTAAGCCCAATGCCCAAATCCGTTGTAGTGGCTGTTATACCTGGTTGCGTCACGCCTGATGAGCACGTTTGTTTTCGTTTCAAATATTCCGTTTCCATTTGGCAAAATGGTTCCGTTTTCTAATTCTCACTCAAAAATTCTTGCTCTTTTTTCGCTTTATTTTTTTTGTAAAAATAAGTTGCAAGATATACAATCAGGAGATAAGGAGAATAAACGATATAAACCATAAAAGCTTTTAAAGGCCAACCGATTCCCATCATACTTATTTCTAATCCTTTCACTTTTCCCAAGTTTTCTTTAGTAACATTTCTATATCGTTCAACATCATTCATAGCATCGAAATCATAACCATAATGAGAAAGAAGAATTTTATTTGACCAGTCCGACCAAAACGCTAAAAGAAAAGTCAAAATTGAAGTTATAATAATGCCTGAAAATAGGTAAAGAAGAAACTTGTATTTCAGATTCAGTTTGTTTAGTCCAAAGATTATAAATGAAGGAGAAACAATTAGAGCTATCAATAAAAGGAATGTAATCGTTGTCGTTAAAATCTCCATATTTATTAAATTCTTCTTTTCAATTTTAATATTTCTTATTTTACGTCAGAGGCAATCAGGTATAACGTTTCGCTTGCAGACCTTGTGGCAGAAAACGAACTGAGTACTTTCCGCTAAGATAATTTTTTTCGAAATGAAAAACATAAAGCTACCGGAAAACTGCCATAAGTTTTGCAAGCTGTTAGCAGATGCGCCTATACAAAACATTTACGATACATATTGACAAGTTCTTTTTGACTAATTTCGACTTTTGGAGATGTTGATAATGGAACAAAAATATCTATTGTTCTACCGTTAATTTGAATTTTTGAAACTCCAACGTTTACTTCATTTAAAAGGGGTAATTCGAATGGGATTTTTTGTTGAATTAAATGTTTTTGAAACAGACCTAATGCACTTTTTGCACCGCTTCTACTTGTCAAAATAATCTTCGTTATATTAAGATGTTCAGTTACAAGTTTAGTAATGTTATTAAGTTCGATATTATGTAAATCTTCGTCATCTGAAGATTTATTGTATCGATAGCATATTTTATGCATGTCAGTAACAGCCACTTTTAATTTTCTTAATTCATTTCGTCGCTCTTGTTCAGCATCAAATCCAGATGGATAAGATAAATTTAAGGAAGGAAAAATACTTTGAATAACTGGCCAAAATCGATTTCCTTTACTAGAATAATAGAATTCAAATAGCCGATACTTCCAATAATTAAATATTTGCTTTCTGGAAAAATAAAATCACCAAATGGATGATCTTCCAGTTTACAGTTAAAATATGGATTTAGAGTTCGGTTGTTCATGGCGTTTCTGCTAACGTTCCCTGCATTTGCGCAGGAGCGGAAATAGGAGCAGAGTTCTCTCTGCCAAGATACAACTTTCTTGGTTTGAACAAACTTTCAACTTACTAAAAACCAGCTCTTGCGTAAATGCAGTGTTGGTGGCAGTTTTATTGATTGGCACAATACGAATCGATAATATAATGTTTTCGTCCTTTTTGATCAGTACTAAAATTTAATAAAAATGACTGCTCTGAAAATTTATAAACTAAAAATGATGTTGCTCCTTCTTTGTGTACTTCTACAAATGTTCCTTTATCGACAATATTTTCATAGAGAAATGAGTTTGGTGAATTAAAGCGAACACCATTTTCATTGTTATAGATCGTTACAAAATAATTAAAATCAGATGAAATATATTTATATGATGTGACGTAGCTTTCGTTGTCGTCAATCATTTTGAAAGATTTTAATTTATTGATATATGTGTGTTTGTCTCCAACTGGATTGCAAATTAGTTTCATCAAATCTAAGAATGTTTGCTTTTGAATGTAGTTTAATTCTTTTTGGTTTTCATTTGTTTGTGAAAAGCCATTAAAGAATAGCGTGACGAATAAAATTGAAAAGAAGGATTTCATAAATTGCAATTTAAGATTGTCAAAATTATTTAAATATTAGTTCATACGCCTCTCCAACGTCATCAGCTATTGTCTCCCAATTTTCTACAATCAGTAATGCTAATTTAACTTGGGTGGCTTTATCGTGATATGTGTTTGAAGTAAAATAGCCATAAAAATTTCCTTCCGCATCAACTAAAACAGGTGGATAATTTGCGTATTTATTGAAAGGTGAAGTGTCGTTATATTTGCCACTATAACTTCCATATTTATTCCAAATACACTTCTCATTATATTTTGATCCAAAATCACCATATTTATTCCAAATTGAATTGGTATCGTATTTTGTACAATTTAGACAGCCAAGAAAGACATCATGATTTTGTCCACCAAATATCAAAAGATCTTGCGATTTAACTTCAAAGCTAAATCCCAAACAAAATATTATGCTAAGAATACAAATTTTAAGTGATTTCATATCGTTACGTTATGTTCAAAAATTGCCACCAACGTCCTGTGGCTTTGCGACAGCTGCGGAAATTGAAACTGAGTTCTCTCGGCCGGACAAAACGAAGTTATGAAAAAAGGACGAACTTTTACAACAAAACCAGCAGTTGCGCAAAACCGCCTTAAGTTTACTTTTCTTAATTTAACTACATAATCAGAAAGAACAAAAGAGAGGAGTAAGGTTAACTTAACGGCCGGAACTTCAGATTCCGATAACA